>CESZ01110117.1_pt1 | contig 14654 bp, 11 predicted proteins | sample 531081 | NCBI WGS metagenome assembly CESZ01 (sample SAMEA2621260, study PRJEB7988) | marine metagenome | biome: marine biome (ENVO:00000447); feature: surface water layer (ENVO:00002042); material: "saline water (ENVO:00002010), including plankton (ENVO:xxxxxxxx)" | depth 5 m | reverse complement strand
AAAAAAGTGCGTACTTTTTGCGTACTTCTAAAAACGTGGTAAACTGTAGTAAAACTGTTATTAATAGTATTAGCTTTTTTACATCCCATTGTAAGCTTTCCAAAAAGTAATTGATATTGCACCAAGAATAAACATTACAAAACCTAATATTTTGGTCTTTTTATCATATTTTTCACCAAGCCATCCTGCATAATGAGCGCCCATAATTGCACCTAATACACCTCCCAAAGCAATCATTATAAAGCCAATAACAACCCATAGTGGGTCTGCTTTCTTCTCTTTTTTCATAGTTATATCTGTTTATTAATATTTTTCGTTTTTCTTAACTTCAATGTACAATAATATTTTTTTATTATATTTATATAACTGATTTATTATCAATAACTTACTTGCCGATACAAAATTTTGAAAATATATTACCTAGTATTTCATCGTTAGAAATCTCACCAGTTAATTCACCTAAATAATAAATAGATTGTTTTATATCAATTGCCAATAAATCAGAAGAAATATTATTATGAATTGACTTATCAACTTTTTGAATTTCATTATATGCTTTATTTAATAAATCATAATGCCTAGAATTAGATATTACTGAGCTATCAACCTGTATTGTTAATTTATTAATGTAATCAATAATTTTATTTTTTAACAAATCGATATTAATTTTTGCTTTAGCGCTTAATTTAATAGGATTAAACTCATCTAATTCAGAAAATGTAATATCAGATTTCAAATCAATTTTATTAAATATTGTTATCAGTTGAGTATTAGGAAATTTTAGCTCAATTTCATTTAAATAATTTTTATAATAATTAATTTTTTTTGAATTTAATTTTGAGGAATCAATAAGAAATAACACGATTTCAGACTCTTCCATTTTTTTAAAAGTCCTTTCTATGCCAATGCTCTCAATTTCATCCTGAGTTTTTCTGATCCCAGCTGTATCAATAAATCTACAAATTACCCCATTAATATTTATTTTATCCTCAATTGTATCTCTTGTAGTACCAGCTATAGAACTTACAATAGCCCTGTCATCATTTAATAAGGTATTTAATAGGGTTGATTTACCGGTATTGGGCTCACCTACAATTGAGATAGGGATACCATTTTTAATTACATTTCCTGTTTTAAATGAGTCTATTAGTTTTTTCAAATTTTTAGATATTTTATTCAAAAGATTAATTAGCTCATTCATATTTGCAAACTGAACATCTTCCTGAGAAAAATCTAACTCTAGTTCTATAAGTGATGCAAAATTTACGAGTTCAGTCCTCAGTAAATTTATATCATTCTTAAAACCACCTCTCATTTGATTCATAGCTATTCTGTGTGATGCCTCTGAATTACTAGAAATAAGGTCAGCAACTGACTCAGCCTGACTTAAATCCATTTTTCCATTTAAAAAAGAACGCATTGTAAACTCACCAGGATTAGCAATCCTGCAATTGTTAGATAATAATAATTCAATTATTGATTGTTGAATAAACTCACTTCCATGACATGATATTTCAACCATATCCTCACCAGTATATGATTTTGGGTTTCTAAATACAGTAACTAATACTTTATCAATTAATCTAGCTTTTTCCTTAATATAACCAAGCTGTAGCTTATTTGACTCAAGGTCAACTAAATTAATTTTCTCAACCCCAGTGAATATGTTTGAGGCTATAGAAATACTTTCTGGACCAGAAATTCTTATTAAGGAGATTGCCCCTACACCAGACGGAGTTGCTAATGCTACTATATTATCCCTTTTCATTAATTATTTTTATGATTCAATGTAAAAATATAAAAAACCAAAATTGAACTTAAATATAGTATATATTTGTATTAAAGTATTTTATGGATTTGTTAATTTATATAATATGTTATCCTTTTATTTGGATAGTTTCTAGGTTAAATTTTCCTATTATATATTTCGTTTCTGATGTTCTTTACTATTTGTTATATTATATTTTTTCTTACAGGAAAAATGTAGTAAGAGAAAATTTAAAACTTGCTTTTCCTGAAAAATCTAAAAAGGAAAGAAGAAAGATAGAAAGAGATACTTTTAGAAATCTTACAGATGTGTTTTTAGAAACTTTTAAATCCGGACACATGAGTAGAGAGGATTTAAACAAAAGATTTATTTTTAAAAATGCAGAACTTCTAAATAAAATCTACAAAAATAATCAAGATGTTATAGTTATGTGCAGTCATTATTGCACATGGGAGTGGGTTTTTGGAATTCAAAATTTTACTGACTTCAAAATTAATGCTGTTTACAAAGAGTTATCAAATAAATACTTTGATAAATTAACAAAAAAAAGAAGAAGTAAATATGGTGCTAAAATGATAACAACTAAAAATACTTTTAAAGAAATAGCTAAACACTCAAATACTAATTCTCTTAATTTTTACGGATTTGCATCTGACCAATCACCTAAATTACAAAAGTCGGTGTATTGGGGATATTTTTTAAATAATTGGGTTCCAATTCATATTGGTGCTGAAGTTATTGCAAAAAAATATAATATGGCTATCGTTTTTATGGATGTAAGGAAATTAAAAAGAGGCTTTTACGAGGCATCTCTTTCATTAATTTCTGACAAACCAAATGATTTCAAAAACTATTTATTAACCGAAAAGTATATCAAATTAGTTGAAAAGCAAATAAGAAATAAACCTGAATATTACACCTGGTCACATAAAAGATTTAAACACAGAAAAGTAAAATCTAGTTAAGCTTTTCAATTTCCCTGATAAATTTTTTTGAAAGACGGTCAGCTTCTGACTGAGATTTTGCTTCCGAATAAACTCTTATAATTGGCTCGGTATTGCTTTTTCGGAGCTGAACCCAGGCATTTTCAAAATCAATTTTTAATCCGTCATCCATATTTATTCTTTCGTTAGAATATGATGAGGCTATGTTAGTAATTATATTATTAATGTTAATAGTTTTATCTAACATAACCTTGTCTTTTGACATGAAATAACTAGGATAATTTGATCTTAGCTCAGATGAGGAAATCCCTATTTCAGACAAATAACTTAAGAATAAGGAAATTCCTACAAGTGCATCACGGCCATAATGAAGTTCAGGCAATATAACTCCTCCATTTCCTTCTCCACCAATTACTGCATTTTTATTCTTCATCATTTTTACAACATTTACTTCACCAACAGAGCTAAAAAAATGCGAACAATTATTTAATTCAGTAATCTCTTTAAGTGCTCTAGATGAACTTAGATTACTAACGGTATTTCCTGGATTATATCGCAGATAATAATCAGCACAAGCTACTAAAGTATATTCCTCACCGAAAATCTCTCCATTTTCAGATACGAAAGCTAATCTATCAACATCAGGATCTACTACAATCCCCAAATCAGCATTTTTTTCAATTACAAGTTTACTTAATTCACTCAAATTTTCTTTAAGAGGTTCAGGATTATGAGGAAATTTTCCATTGGGATCACAATATAATTCAATTACAGTTACCCCGAGTTTTTTTAATAAATTAGGGACAGCAATTCCACCTGTTGAATTTACAGCATCAACAACTATTTTAAATTTTCTTTTTTTTATCGATTTAACATTTACTAATGGTAAATCGATTATCATATCAATATGCTTGTCTATATAATTTGAACTGAATTTTAGCATACCCAATTCATCCTTATCTTCAAAAATAATCTCAGATTTTGAAATTTCAAGTAATTTTTTTCCATCTTTAGCAGAAATAAACTCACCATCGCTATTTAATAATTTTAAAGCATTCCAATTTATTGGGTTATGACTTGCTGTAATAATTATACCTCCATCAGCATTTTCTAAAGGAACTGCTATCTCCACTGTTGGGGTTGTTGATAAACCTAAACTTACTACATTTATACCCATTTTTAATAAAGTATCTACAACTAATTTTTCAATCCTTTCTCCAGAAATTCTAGCATCTCTTCCTATTACAATTTTATTATTAATAATTCTATTTTCAGAGATCAACATAATAATAAAAGATCTCGTATATAATACAATATCTTCATTGGTTAAATCTTCTCCTATTCTGGTTCCTATTGTCCCCCTGATACCTGAAATGGATTTTATAAGTGGCATTAAAATTGTTTTTACAAATATACCTTTAATTATTCTACAGAAAAAAATTGAATTTGTAAATTGATAATAAATAACAGCTTTGAAAATCTACATAAAATATTGCTTTATTATTTTTTTTATTTTTTCGTGCAAGAATAAAAAAGTCGGAGTAATTGCAAAAAATGCAATGGTAGTTTCAGCGAGAGAAGAAGCAAGTAAAATAGGTGTTGAAATTTTAAAAAAGGGTGGTAATGCCTTTGATGCAATGATGGCAACTGAGTTGGCATTGGCAGTGTCTTATCCATCAGCAGGAAACATTGGAGGAGGTGGTTTTATGATATTCAGAAAAAATGATGGCAGTATCGGGGCTTTAGACTACAGAGAAAAAGCACCTATTAAATCTTCAAGGGATATGTTTTTAGACGACAAAGGCAAAATTGTTGATGAATTAAGCACTTCTGGAGGACTCTCAGTTGGCGTTCCAGGCACAATAGCTGGAGTTTTTGAAGCTCATCAAAAATATGGTTCTCTTGAATTGCATGAAATTTTTGAACCAGTGATTGAATTAGCGGAAAAAGGTGTCAAAATTACAACTAAACAGAAAAAAAGGATTGATGAAAATCGAAAGTATTTCAGAAAAATAAATAAATCAGTCATAAAATTTGACAAGGACTTTAAAGAGAACGAAATAATCAAATTTCCTATGTTGGCAAAAACATTAAAAAAAATTATGCTAAACGGAAAAGATGAATTCTATGAAGGAGAAACTGCAGAGAAATTAGTCGAGTTTATAAGACAAAATGGAGGTATCATTACAATGGATGATTTAAAAACTTACAAAGCAATTTGGAGAGAACCAATTGTTTTTGATTATAAAAACTTAAGAATTATCTCAATGTCTCCTCCCTCAAGTGGAGGAATTTGTATTAACCAAATAATGTCAATGATTGAACCGTATGAAATAAAATTATTCAAACATAATTCATCTGAATATATCAAGTTATTAGTTGAAGCTGAAAGAAGATCATTTGCAGACAGGAGTCATTTTTTGGGTGACCCAGATTTTATTGACATTCCAACTGAAAAATTATTAAGTAAAGAATATTTAACATTTAGAATGAAAAACTTTTCATTTGAATCACCAACAAAATCTGACGACATTGGATATGGTAAAATTGATTTAATTGAAAGCAATGAAACTACACACTATTCTATTGTTGACCAGTATGGAAATGCAATTGCTGCTACAACAACATTAAATGGAACTTTTGGATCAAAGTTATATATTCAAGAGCTAGGGTTTTTTTTAAATAATGAAATGGATGACTTTTCCATTAAACCAGGATATCCAAATATGTATGGCTTAATTGGTGGTGAGGCAAATAAAATTGAACCAGGTAAAAGAATGCTAAGCTCTATGTCTCCAACAATCGTTGAAAAAAACAATAATTTATTTATGACTTTAGGAACTCCTGGTGGATCAACAATAATAACATCTATTGTACAAACGATTTTAAATGTACATGAATTTGAAATGAGTATGCATGAAGCGGTAAATTCAGGTAGATTTCATCACCAATGGAAACCTGACTCTATCAGAATCGAATCAAACTTTTTTAATAATAAGATTGTTAAAGACTTAAAAATTTCAGGTTATAAAATTTATGATAATGGTTCAATAGGAAGAGTGGATGGAATACTTGTAAGACCTGACAAAACTCTTGAAGGTGGTGCTGACGAAAGAGGTGATGATAAAGCTTTTGGATTTTAAATTATATGGATAAACAAAATGAAATTTTAATTTACGGGGCTAAGTCCAATAATCTCAAGAATATTGACCTAAAAATTCCAAGAGATAAATTGGTTGTCATAACTGGTCTTTCCGGAAGCGGTAAATCATCCTTAGCATTTGATACGATATACGCAGAGGGTCAAAGAAGATATATTGAAACATTCTCTGCCTATGCAAGGCAGTTTTTATCTAAACTTGAAAGACCAGATGTTGATAAAATTGAAGGCTTATCCCCCGTTATTTCCATTGAACAGAAAACTGTAAACAAATCACCTCGATCTACGGTGGGAACAACAACTGAAATATATGATTTTTTAAGACTATTATATTCTCGTTGTTCTGAAGCTTACAGCTATATCACAGACAAAAAAATGGTGAGTTATTCATCAGATCAAATTATTGATCTTATTGAATCTATATATATTGATAAAAAAATTATATTATTATCTCCTGTTGTAAAGTCAAGAAAAGGTCATTACCAGGAATTATTTTATCAAACTATCAAAAAAGGTTTTACTCAATGTCGAATTGATGGGAAAATCGAAGATATTTCTGAAAGTACAAAACTTGAAAGATATAAGAATCATGATATTGAAATAGTAATTGACAAGTTATATCTTGAAAAGAACAAATTTTCTAAAAAAAGACTGTTGAAAAGTATAGAAACTTGTTTTTTTCACGGTAACAACTCAATACTAATTATTGATAATGAAACTCAAAACACCAGATATTTTAGTTTAAATTTAATGTGTGAAGACTCAGGAGTTTCATACCAACTTCCTGATCCCAATAACTTTTCTTTTAATTCCCCAAGAGGTGCTTGCAAGAAATGTAAGGGACTTGGTTTTGAAAAGAAAGTAGATATAAAAAAAATTATACCTAACGATGAAATTTCAATAAACAATGGAGGTATAGATTTAATTAAATCGAAAAAATCGTGGATATACAAGCAGATTGAACTAATTTCAAAAAAACTTAAATTCTCTTTGGATTACCCAATAAAAAAAATCCCAAAAAGAGGTATGGATGCCATTCTTTATGGAATTAAAGATGAACTTAAAGTTGAAAATAAATCAATTGGAGTTAATATCGATTATCTGATATCATTTGAAGGAATTAGCAACTTTATTTTTGATCAATATCAAAATAACGAATCTGTCAGATTAAAAAGATGGGCAAGTAATTATTTTAAAGATATCTTATGTGAAAGCTGCAAAGGTTCTAGATTAAAAAAAGAAGCACTCTATTTTAAAATTGATAATAAAAGCATAAATGAAGTTGTGAACTTAGAAATAAAAGATCTTGGGATTTGGTTCAAAAACCTTCCATCCAGACTAACTGATAAACAAAAAATTATTTCATCCGAAATCATAAAAGAAATTTCTGAGAGAATTAAATTTTTAGAAAATGTTGGTCTTGGGTACTTAAAGCTAAATAGAAGCTCTAAAACTCTTTCAGGTGGTGAAAGTCAAAGAATTCGATTAGCATCTCAAATAGGGTCACAGCTGACAGGTGTTTTATACATTCTTGATGAACCAAGTATAGGATTACATCAAAGTGATAATCAAAAGCTTATAAACTCGTTAATCAACCTTCGTGATATAGGAAATTCAATAATAGTTGTAGAACACGATAGGGATATGATATTAAATTCAGATCATATTATTGATATTGGCCCATTTGCTGGTAAAAATGGTGGTAAAATTATTTTTTCTGGAAATAAAAAAGAACTTCTTAAGTATGATACTTTAACTGCACAATATATTAAGAATAAAAGAAAAATTTATATTCCTAAAAAATACAGACTAGGAAACGGAAGGTTTTTAAACTTAAGGGGTTGTACAGGAAATAATTTAAAAAATGTAGACTTAAAAATTCCTTTAAATACGTTATCACTGATTACAGGTGTTTCAGGAAGTGGTAAGTCAACATTGATAAATGAGACTTTATTTCCCATTATTCATAATAATATCTACAATGCTGATAGAAAGACTCTTCCATATAAAAAAATTGAAGGTTTAAGTGAAATTGATAAAATTGTAAATATAAATCAATCTCCAATTGGAAGAACACCAAGAAGTAACCCAGCGACTTATTGTGGTATTTTTTCTGAGATAAGAAATATATTCTCTAGACTTAGTGAATCGATTATTAGGGGTTATAAACCTGGAAGGTTTAGCTTTAATGTTTCTGGTGGAAGATGTGAGGAGTGCAAAGGAGCAGGACTAAAGCAAATTGAAATGAACTTTCTTCCTGATGTTTATATTGAATGTGGAACTTGCATGGGAAAAAGATTTAACAGGGAAACATTGGAAATAAAATACAAAGGAAAATCAATTAATGATGTTTTAAATATGAGTATAAATGATGCAACAGATTTTTTTGAACATATTCCGAAAATTTACAATAAGCTTAAGACGATAAAAGATGTTGGTTTAGGGTATATAACACTTGGGCAACAAAGTACTACGTTATCAGGTGGTGAGGCGCAAAGAATAAAACTTGCAACTGAATTAAGCAAAAAAGATACTGGAAAAACATTATATGTTCTAGATGAACCAACTACTGGATTACATTTTGAAGATATTAGAGTTTTACTTGATGTCATTGAAAACCTAATCAATAAAGGAAATTCAGTTATTATTATTGAGCATAATATGGACGTTATAAAAAAAGCTGATTATATTGTAGATTTAGGACCAGAAGGGGGTGATAAAGGAGGGGAAATAATATTTCAAGGTTATATTAATAAATTTTTAAAGTGCAAATCAAGTAAAACCGCTAATTTTCTAAAAAAAGAATTAAATTAGATTTTGAAATGAAAGAAAGAAGAAATAAAAAGTGGAATGAAACTAAAACAAATGATTCTTGGTCAATTTTTAAAATTATGGGTGAATTTGTCGAGGGTTATGAAAAGCTTAGTGCAATTGGACCATGTATTTCGATATTTGGATCAGCAAGAACAAAAAAAGAAAATAAATACTACAAATTAGCAGAAGATATTTCTGAGTGTATTGTCGATAGAGGTTATGGTGTCATCACTGGTGGTGGGCCAGGAATTATGGAAGCTGCAAATAAAGGGGCAAACCGGGTAAAAGGTAAATCTGTTGGTCTTTGTATTAACTTACCATTTGAAGACACTAACAATAAATATATTGACAAAGACAAACTGTTAAATTTTGATTATTTCTTTGTGAGAAAAGTTATGTTTGTTAAATATGCCCAAGGTTTTGTGGTCATGCCAGGTGGCTTTGGAACTTTGGATGAACTTTTTGAAGCTATAACATTAATACAAACGCACAAGGCTGAAAAATTTCCGATTATTTTGGTTGGATCAGAATTTTGGATTGGAATAATTGATTGGATTAAGAAAGTACTTCTATTGGAAAATAAAAACATAAGTAAATCAGATTTAGAATTATTTCAAATAGTTGATACAAAAGAACAAGTAATGGAAATTCTTGAAGATTTTCATAAAAATTATAATTTCACTCCAAATTTTTAATTTTCAGGTTATGCATCAGCAATTGTATTTAAATAGTAAAAGAAAATTGCAAATGCATTGATGATTAAGTAAATTTGCATTCTGCAATTTTATAGCTCCATGCATTCTAAGAATATTACAAACGAAATCTCATTTAAAGAATTTAGAGAAGAGATTCTTGAAGATTACAGGACGGCTTTCATGAGTAGAGAATGTAGTATAATTGGAAGAAAAGAAGTTCTGACTGGAAAAGCTAGTTTTGGTATTTTTGGTGATGGAAAAGAACTTCCTCAAATTGCAATGGCTAAATTCTTTAAGAAGGGTGACTTTCGCTCTGGTTATTACAGAGATCAAACCTTTATGTTTTCATTAAAAGAGGTCACCCCCAAACAGTTTTTTTCGGGACTATATGCTGATACAGATATTAATCATGATCCGATGAGTGCCGGCAGACAAATGGGTAGCTCATTTTCAACTCATAGTCTTGATGAAAATTATAATTGGAAAAATTTGACCAATCAATATAATTCTAGCGCTGACCTATCTCCTACTGGCAGCCAAATGCCAAGACTTTTAGGACTTGCTCAGGCATCAAAAATTTACAGAGATATTAATATTTCTAACTCTGAAAATTTTAGCATAAATGGAAATGAAATTGCATGGGGTACTATTGGAGATGCTGCGACAAGTGAGGGTCATTTCTTTGAAAGTATAAATGCTGCTGGTGTGATGCAAATACCAATGATAATAAGTATTTGGGATGATAACTATGGTATTTCGGTTCCTGTTGAATATCAAACAACAAAAGGAAACATTTCCGAAGTGTTGAAAGGATTCAAGCGAGATAAAAATTCAAATGGATATGAAATATTTAAAGTTAAGGGATGGGATTATGTAGAACTAATGAAAACATATGAAAAAGCAGAGAAAATATGTCGAAAAGAACATATTCCTGTTATTATACATGTAAATGAGCTTACACAGCCCCTTGGTCATTCAACATCTGGTTCTCACGAAAGATATAAATCAAAAGAAAGATTGGAGTGGGAAAAAGAATATGACTGTATAAAAAAATTTAGAGAATGGATACTAGAAAATAAAATTGTAACATCAAAAGAATTAGATAAAATTGAAAGTGATAGCAAAGAAAGTGTTAAAAAGTCTAAAATTAAAGCAAAAAGAAATTCAGTAAATCAAACAATTAATAGTATTTATGAACTGAACACTATATTCAAAGAAAACATTGAAAATAGTAATGAGAAAATAATTGATACACTTAATGAATTAAATGAAATCAAAGAACCCTACAAAAGAGATTTATTTTCTTCTGCCAACAAAATTATCCGAGAGTTAATGTTAGAAAAAAATTCAAATCTTAGCATAATAAAGAATTGGTTTAAAAAACTTAAAACAAAAACCCAATATGAATACAGCTCTCATCTTTACAGTGAATCTAGAAATAATCCGTCTAAAATTCCTGCTGTCAAACCTGTATATAACGAGGGATCTAAAATGGTTGACGGAAGAATTATTTTAAGAGAGAATTTTAAAAGAATACTAAAAAAGTATGATAACGTTGTAATTTTTGGTCAAGATTCAGGTAAAATTGGTGGAGTGAATCAAGGACTTGAGGGGTTACAAGAAATATTTGGAGAAATAAGAGTTTTTGACACCGGAATTCGTGAAGCTACCATTGCAGGTCAGGGAATCGGATTAGCCTTAAGAGGAATAAGACCGATTGCAGAAATACAATACTTAGATTATCTTCTCTACTCTATTCAAATCTTAAGTGATGACTTAGCTTCATTACACTACAGAACTAGAGGCAAACAAAAAGCTCCACTTATTGTTAGAACTAGAGGACATAGACTTGAAGGGATGTGGCATGCAGGGTCTCCAATGGCAGGAATGATAAATTTATTAAGAGGAATTTTCTTACTAGTTCCACGAAATATGACAATCGCAGCGGGTTTTTATAACTCGTTATTAATGGGCGACCAACCTGGAATTGTTGTAGAATGTCTCAATGGTTACAGAATAAAAGAAAAAATACCAAATAATTTAGGAGAATTCACTGTTCAAATTGGTAAAATTGAAAAAATTCGATCAGGAAAAGATATAACTATTGTTTCATACGGGTCAACACTAAATTTAGTTGATAAAGCTTCTATTGAATTAGAAAAATTTTCGATAAGTTGTGAGATTATTGACTGTCAATCACTAATTCCCTTTGACAATGAAAAAGAAATTTCTGAAAGTGTCAAAAAAACTAACAGACTGTTGATCATTGATGAGGACTTTTCAGGAGGTGCAACTGCGTTTATTTTAGATAAACTTATTAATGATCAAAATGTGTTTGAATTTCTAGATAGCAAACCATATACTCTTTCAGCAAAAGATCACAGACCTGCATATGGGACTGATGGTGATTATTTTTCAAAACCATCTGTTGATGACATATTTAATAAGGTTTATGAAATTATGAATGAATTTAGTCCTGAAGAATATCCTCTCTAACTTAAATTTATTACTCTCATTACAAGTTCAGTTAGCAATGAATTACTAGGTTTTTTTATCATTACCCCCTTAGTATACATATCATAATCTCTTATTATTGAAATTATTTCTACTACATTCTTTAAATTATAGTTGTTTGATGCTATTCTATATTCACTGATAAAATAAGGATTAATACCTAAAATTTGTGATATTTTTTTTTCGTTTAGCCCAGAGTTAACATGGAATAAAAGCAACTTATTAAAAAAATCAAAAATTACAGAAATACTTACAACTAAAGGATTTGAATTTGGATTTTCAGAAAAGTAATTACATATTTGAAATGCTTTATCAAAATTTTTTTCACCCAATGCCCTTCTAAGCTCATAATTATTGAATTGCTTTGAAATACCAATATACTTTTCGATATCTTCGGAAACAATAGTCTTTTCACTTGCTTTAATATCTAATAATGTATCGATTTCTTTAGAAATTTTACTCAAACTGTTTCCTAAATGTTCATTTATCATTACAACCGATTTTCTATCTATTGAAAACCCTGAGTTTGAAATCTTTTCGCTAATCCAATTTTGAACTTGATTATCATACAATTTTTTTGATTCAAGTATTTTTCCTGTTTTTTTAAGTTCTTTATAAAACAATTTTCTTTTATCAATTGAATTATGTTTATAATTTATGATTAGAATTGTAGTTTTTAATGGGTTTTTTATGTACCCTATTAACTTATCTAAGCTTTTGTTTAAATGCTGTGCCTCCTTGATCAGTACAATTTGAAAATTTGACATTATCGGATATTTTTTACAAATAGATATTATTTGATCAACAGATGTATCTTTTCCATATAATATATTTAAGTTAAATTGTTTCTCTTGGTCGGTTAAGACATTTTGAATAAATAAATTAGTTATATTGTCAATATAAAATTCCTCCTCTCCCATTAAAAGGTATACAGGAGCAAAATTTTTTGTTTTGATGTCAATATTTATTTCAGAAAAAGTAGTCAAAAGTATATCAAGATGTTAAAATTATCATTCCCAAATTATGAATTTACATTAAAAAAAATAGGTCAAAAAAGATTTATTTTTGACCACATAAGAAAAAAATATGTAAAGCTAACAGCTGAGGAGTGGGTAAGACAGAATTGCATAATGTACTTAATTAAAGAAAAAAAATTTAAAAAGAAGTTAATTTCAATTGAGAAAAAAATTGAATTGAATTACTTAACAAAAAGATTCGATATTTTATGTTATGACAATGAAGGATCATGCATTTTATTAGTTGAATGTAAAGCACCAAATATTAAAATCAATCAAAAAAGTTTTGATCAAATACTTTCTTACAATAATGTTATTAAGGCAAATTATTTAATGGTTACAAACGGAATAATTCATTATTATTGTAAAATCAATAAACAAAAAAATAATATTGAATTTTTAAAAGAAATCCCTAAAAACAAATGAGTTTAGGAATTGTTATATTAAATTGGAATGGGAAGAAATTGTTAAAACAATTTTTACCGCCACTGATTAAATATACTTCAAATGAGCATAATATCTACGTTATTGATAATGGCTCAAATGACAATTCTATTGATTTTATAAAAAATAACTTTAAGAGGATAAAAACAATAAAACTTGATAGAAATTACGGATACGCAAAGGGATATAATATAGGCTTAAAAAGTGTTAATGAAGATATTCTGTGTCTTTTAAACAACGATGTTGAGGTGACAGAAAACTGGACAGATGATATTTTACAACAATTTGATTTAGAACCAAAAACAGCCGTAATTCAGCCAAAAATGAAAAACTATTATAAGAGAACCGAATTTGATTATGCGGGTGCTGCCGGAGGATTTTTAGATAAATATGGCTATCCATATTGCAAAGGAAGAATATATAAAAACATTGAAAAAGACAATAATCAATATGACAATATTTCAAATATATTTTGGGCGTGTGGTGCATGTTTTTTTATAAGAAAAAATATATTTGAAATTCATAATGGTTTTGATGAAAAATTTTGGGCCCATATGGAAGAAATTGATTTATGTTGGAGGATTCAAAATTCAAAATATGACATTAAACTCAATCATAACGCTGAAGTTTTCCATGCTAATGCAGCTACATTAAATCAAAACAACCCAAAAAAAACCTATCTAAATTTTCGAAATAAGTTGTTTATGATTACTAAAAATTCTCGTAATAATTTATTTTTTTTGCTGCTTGAGAAATTCATTATTGATTTAATTGTATCTATTTATTTACTGTTTAATAAAGGTTTTAATCACTTTACAGCAATAATAAAAGCATATATTTCGTTTTATAAACATATTAACCTGTTAATTGGATTTAGAAAAAAGAATAAAAGATTTGTAAAACATTATCAAATAAGATCAATTATATTCGAATATTTATTTGATAAAAGGTAAAAAATTTATCTAATTTAAGTTTTCTTTTGCTAATTTTACTATGTACTACTAACATTAAACAATTTATAATGAAAAAAATATTTTTTTTAAGCTTTATTGCTTTATTTGTTATGTCTTCCTGTGTGAGTAAAAAGGAGTATACTTCGCTTGAAAATAGGCATAAGAAAACTCAAGATCTTTTAAATACAGCAACAATTAAATTAAATGCATGTCTAGAAGAAAAATCTACTTCAGAAACTCTTGCAAATGCATATAAAGAACAACTTTCTGATCTAAAAAGAAGAAATGATCAGTTGTTTATTCAAAGTCAAGATTATCTTGAATTGACTACAAAAGGTGCTGAAAA
>CESZ01012009.1_pt1 | contig 14674 bp, 12 predicted proteins | sample 531081 | NCBI WGS metagenome assembly CESZ01 (sample SAMEA2621260, study PRJEB7988) | marine metagenome | biome: marine biome (ENVO:00000447); feature: surface water layer (ENVO:00002042); material: "saline water (ENVO:00002010), including plankton (ENVO:xxxxxxxx)" | depth 5 m | reverse complement strand
CGAGCCCACCCAAAGAAGGTGGTGTAGTAGGTTGGATCTTTGAAACCTACGTGGTGCAGAAGCGCTCCGCTGGCGATGTCCACGTTGGCGTTCGGGTTCGAGATTTTCTCGTTTTCAGCCAGCACACGGGGGGCGACTTCTCGAAGGGTGCGGATGACTTTGAAGTTCTCATCGTCGGGGCACAATTCCTCTCCGAGCGCAAATTGAACGGTGGCTCTTGGGTCCTCGGCCCGTAGAACTGCGTGGCCGAAACCAAACACTGGACGCTTGGCGGCGAGTTCATTGCGAACGAAGGTTTCCACTTCTGCGGGGTCGCTGGTTCCAATGCGCAACACAAATTCCAGACATGATTGGTTGGCACGACCGTGCAGTGGTCCTGAAAGCGCATTCATGGCACCGGCCATTGAGGAGTAAACGGTAGCATGGCCTGAGGCAATGGCTTTGCCGGTGAAGGTGGAAAGGTTTCCTCCACCATGGTCCATGTGCAAGACGAGGTAGGTGGAGAGTATTTTTTCCATGAGACCGTCATCGACGCCATCGATGTCGAGGGTTCGAACGAAGCGCTGAACCATGCTGGCATTAAGGTCATCTTCGGGAATGTCATCTCCACGGCCCTCTCGAATTCGGAAGAGCAACCCCATCAATCGAGGCATCCGAGCGATCAGGTTGAGAGCATCTTCTTTCCAATCACCCGTGGTGTTCAGCATGCCCAAGGTATGGATGCCGACGCTCAACCAATCCATGGGATGTCCGTCGGTTGGTAACGTGTGGAACACGGCAGCAAGGCTTTCTGGCACCCGTCCTCGGGAACGAAGGTCGGCCTTGAACGCTTCAGACTGTTGTACCGTGGGTAGCTCCTTGTTGAACAAGAGGTAGACGATGTCTTCGGGAGGGAATTGAGCCAGTTCAGCGATGGGGTAGCCACAGTAATGAACGCCTTCGGTGGGCGTGACAAAGGAAGTGCGGCATGTCCCAACCGGGACGCCCCTCAAGCCGGTGTTCAGGTGAGAGGTGTGAACGGTGAACAATGGTTCATCTTGCGTCAACTCTCTTCCCCCGCAACGGCCGACATCCATGTTTGGTATAAATGCGCTCTTCGCTGGCCCCCGAAAAAAAATCGGTGTTCCCAGCAACACCTTTGCAGCCTACCGATTCAAGCGCCTCTTGGTCGGAGGCCAAGTTCTGAAGCCTTTTGTCGATGTTCGGTCCGAGAAGATGTTCAAACGAATGGTTTGTCCGTCAACGAGGATGGCATCTTCTGCATCAATCCCTGGACAGCTTGATTTGACCTTCTTCCATTCAGAGGCTGTGGCTAAATTTTCACCCCACCAAGGAAAGGCTCTGCACTGTTGTGGGCGAATTTCATAGATGTTGCACTGCTTCTGGTCGTTGAGATGAATGCAAATGCCGTCTTCTTCTCTGCTTTTCAAAACATAACGTCCATCGTAGGTTTGACGAGCATCCCGTTCCAGCCAATCCTCAACAGCCAGCTGTGAATGGTCCGCAAGCCGTTGCGCATCGTCGGGTGAAAGGTATACGATGCCACCGGGTTGGTCGCAACACTTTCCGCAATTTGCCTGACAAGAGAAATGGACACCATCCATCCACCAAGGTGCCCTCATTCTTCCTCACCCACCAACACGGTGCGGGGGTAAATTCGAGACAAACGGATCTTGACCTTTTCAGGTTCATCCCCGAGCAAATCATCGGCTTCAATTCCAGTCCCGTCAATGTTCCACTCACCATCGGGCTCGTAAGAGTCAAGCTCTTTGGGATTGGATTCATTCGCCGGTTTTTTCCGTTTGGCTGGTGTTCGCCGAACACGAACCGGTTCCTCCTCAAAAACCGGGAGAGGCCCTCGCTCAGGGTCAAGTTCGACCAGCCGTTCCTCAAGGGACCGGAGTTCGTCGGCGATGGTGATCAATTCTTCGATGTCCGCCTCCACAGCACGTTGGGCCAGCACCACCATTTGCTCTTCAAGACGTTGAAGTTCAAGCGAGGATGAAACGCTTTCCACCGTCGATGCATTCATTCGCTCATCAATGGATTCCTCAAGGTCAACCAACATGTCCACGGTGCGTCCAAGATCGCTGCGCTTGAGAGGATCGTTGGCCCTGACGATGTACCGCTCACGTTCGTGGACGTCCAAAACCGAGGGTTTTCCGGGCTCAACGGGGTCAACCGCTTCCAGGAGACGTTGTTCAAGGTCTGCGCTCTGCCCTCCCAGGTGATCAGCGTCCCATTCCGGTGGTGCATACTCATCATCGGGCCATGCTTCAAGCGGGCTGTGAAGGTCAATCCCACCCACATCAACCGTAGAATACACCGTGTCCAAGGCGTCCCCCACAAGGCGTTCAGCAAGGTCGTCAACCCGCTGATGCTCATCATGGGGTTCGGACGGTGGGTTACCTCCGAGGACATCGGCCAGGTCATCGTGGTCAAGCAAGACGGCCCCGCGTTCAAAAGCCATGGCGAGGCGCTCCAACCGCCCCTCAATCGCTCGCCAGCCCAAAGGAGGTATTCGGCTCATCTGGGCCAAATGACGGTCGGAAATCAAGAGGTTCTTCTGGGTGCATCGCCAGCGGGCATACGCCATCAAACTGGGCGCCAATGGAGCTTTGAGCAAGGCGACGGTTGAATCCCGAAGAACGTCCTTCAGCCTGGATGGAGCGAAGTCCTCGACGGCCAAGCGACTACCGACCACCACTTGCAAACCGAGGTTTAACGCATGGTCGACCAGAATGCCGAGTTGATGGTTCCAATCAGGGTCGTGTGCGAATTCATGCACATCATCGATCAACAGCGCCATGGCGCCGACCAAAGCATCTTGCCATTGAGCCTCTAATCCATCCACGGAAGCCGCATCAGCAGCGGTGAGGTGCACAACGTGGCCTTCACCCCGACGAATGAGTGCCTGTCCGGTGGCGTGAAGCAAGTGAGAACATCCAGACTGAGGTTCGGCGAGCAAAAACAGTGGATTGAGACCTCGGCCGGGAAGGTCGATGATGTGTTCACAAAACTGCGTTGCCTCAAGGTTTTCTTCAGCCACGAACCATTGTTTGAACGTCAACGTCGAAGACCAGTTCATCCGCTTTGGCCAGTCGGCCGTGTTGTTGATGAGACGGGCAGGAGATTGAACATGGTCGGTGGGGACCGGTGCCAATTCCTCATCCAGGATTGAAGAGACCCTGCCGCGTTGCTCATTCAATACCTGAGCCCAAACGGGGGTCCCGTCGGACTCCACACCGACAAACCCGTCTTCATGGGCCTGTTCGTCAGGTAACGGTTTGGTCTCCAGTCGCTTTCGCAATTGGGCAAGACGTTGAGCGACGTGGGTTGAATAATTGTCATCGTTGTCAAGAAACGAAGTTGCTGCGCCCACATCTGGGCCCAAAATTCGATGAGCAATCCCATCATAGGTGGGTCGCTGAGGCACCCCGAGGTTTTGAAACAGGGACAAAGGACGCTGGGGCACCGATGATTTTCCCAGAAGGGTGTTGAGTTTGGAAAGAGCTTGACGCTCGGGTTCGACGGCCTCCGAGGTGACTTTCACCGATGGGGTTGGAGTTTCAGCTTCAATGACGGTTTGTAAATGCCGCTTTGCCTCCTCCAATTCAAGCCGGAGTTTGGTGGGTGGAAACGTCATTCGTCCCCACCTTTGTAACGCTCAAGCGCTTCACCGTACTCGTCATAAAGCGCCGTAGCATCCATTCCATCGGGTTCATCAAAGGTGGACCAACGGCGGTACACCTCGTCCATGTTGAGCGAAACTTGTTCCTTGCTGGAGGTTTCTCGGGAAGGTTTTGTTTCAGATTCAACCGGTCGTAGACTGTTTGACAAGGGTTCAGCCGACTCATTGGAAGGAAGGCGAACCGTCTTTGAGACCTTGGAGGTTGGAAGGGATAAATCCTCGAGGTTGGGTGAACTGGACACGTTGTCCTTGATGGCGTTGGTGCCCATCGGTCGCTTGATGTTGGCATGCCGCTCAAGGGCGCGTTCTTGTTTTTCGGAGAACACGTCCATGTTCTCTTTGCGATAAGCCTTGACGGGTTTGGTTTTTTCAGGCCAGTCGGGCAAGGGTGGTGCACTTCCTGCCACCGCTGAACTGCGGGACGGCGTGAGCCCTTGTTTGATGGAGGGCAATGCGGGAGCAGGCTTGCGCTTCGGGAGACGTTGGGCGGTGCGCAGTTTTGGTGGTGCCGGCTCCACAGCAGAACGGGACTTTGGAGCAGGACGAGGGGCTTTTTGTTCGTGGATTTCAATCAGGGCATCATCCACCGCCCGAGGGGATTCGCTCACAAATCGCCCTTCGATGGGAGCCTGTTCATTGGCTGGCCGCCAAGCGGTTGAACCCACTTCGATTGGTTGGGCGAGCGGCGATGCCCCTTGGGGCACTCCTGGGCCTTCAGCAGGCCATGCTTCAACAACGTCAGCGAGGGCTTGAGTTGCTTGGGCTCGCTCCTCTTCATCCGGCTCGTGGGAACCTCCTTCCAAAACAACGGTTTCGGGGACGGGAGGGCCACCAACCTTCGCCCCCTGGTGGCGAATTTGAGCGTCGAGCCATTGCTCCTCCTCTTCATCGGGGGCGAGGAGCAGAGGCTGGTCCCAAAGGGCATCGGGGTCATCGTTCCAAGCCTCAACCACCGATGAGCGCAAGAGCGAAACCTCGGCCAAAAGGCTGTGTTGAACGGAGGTCTCAAACATGGCCAAGTCCGTCGTGACAAGGGCGACGTGGTCATTGAAGCGTACACCATCGCAAATTGACCGAAACACATCAAGCATGCCTCCATCCCCGAAGGCATTGCCCAGTCGGTCCAAACCATCGAGGACAATCACTGACCGCTCATTGCCCCACTGAAAGGCATTGACCACGGCGCTTATGGCAGCACGGTCGGCGAGAACATCGTACGAACCGTGAGGGGAAAGCAAGGCATGGGATTGAGGCAGAGGAAGTCGGCGCGTGGATTCAGTCTCAGCGTGAGGAAGACCGAACAAGCCAAGCAAGGGCATACCTCGCTCAGCCAGTTCAACACCGAGCTGAATCATGGGGTGCGGGTCAGGTGAATCAAGGAGATAGATTCGGCCAGGTTCGATGGACGGCCCTGCTCCGACACCTTGGGATGGAGCGCGTTGTCGGTGTTCGGTTGACAAAGCAAGGGCTTCAATGTCTTCCAACCTTGCTGCCCGCCGCCAAGAGGAAGAGGGTAGACGCACACTGGACCACCAAGAATCGGAGTCGCCTTTTTCCTCGTGGTGTTCCAAATGAAGAATGCTTGACGGGTGGTCTGCCATCACGGTACGAAGAGCATTCATGGTCAACTCAAAGAGGAGCAATTCATTTTCGACTTCGAGGGCGTCTTGCTCGATGCTCAGCAGGGCTTCAAGCCCAGTTTGTCCACCGTCGTCGCCATGAAAGGCCATGACGGGTTGCCCCAACCGAAACAAGAGCCAACCTTGGCGTCCATGCGATGCTGTGGATGACCGAATCATGACGGCCCCCGACTGCTCGTGAACGGCGAGGTTTCTCACGAGAATTCGAAGAACATCGACGCCTCCACGCCGCTGTTCAATCAAATCACCGTGTTCAATCGCCACCATGCTGACGCACCCTCTGAAGCCACCTTTCACAAACCCCCTCTTGAAGGGTGCGGCCCTCATTCCGCCTGTCCCCCGATTTGAGCGCCTTTGCTGAGCGGCCGAAACCCCATGATTCAACGAGCATTGTTCCCGATGCGACTCGACGATTTTCTGAACCTCATGCCTCAGTACATCGCCAACAACGGGGTTCAAGTTCATCGGCCGACACGTCGTTGCATGGCCCCCCTTGCACAACCGTTGTCATCAGAAGAAGAAGCGGCCTTGGAGGAGGGGTGTACCTTGTTTGATGCGGGGAAATTTTGGCACGCCCATGAATCATGGGAGGACCTGTGGAACGATTTGAAACGCCGGTCAGCAACAGCGGAAGAGGTTTTGTTGATTCAAGGGCTGATTCAAACGGCGGCCCTCTTGCTTCATCATCAACGAAAAAACAGAGGTGGAGTGGAGAAGCAATGGGCCAAACTGAAGCCGAAACTCGACGGTTGGACCACGGCCTGGGGCCTTGACATCGCCGCACACCTTGTGACCATCCAACGCTACGCCGACGATGCAGGTGAATGGACGCTGACGGCTGAACACCACCAACTCCCTCGGGCGTGAGGTTCAAAGTTGGGGACCGGGTGATGGCATCATGGAGGAAGAAACGACGCGCTTACCCTCCGACATGCGCCCGTTTATCGCAACACCCGTTGCACAACCGCTGATCAAAGGACGCAACGTGGCCCTGGCGGGAAGTCTGGTCGTTGCCGCCGTCCTGTTTCTCTTGCTGCGTCAATTCGCTTTGTCAACATCGTTGGCGGCCGGAGCTGCCCTCTTGACGCTCGGCCTCAATGCGACGGTGGTCATGCTGCGGTTCAATGCCCATGCGAGCACTCCGCTTGCTGTCAACATGAATCACCCATTCATGAACAGCGAATCCATGGGCGAGGCAAAGGTCCTGGTCCGCTTGTCCAACGGATCGTGGATAGATCCAGGGGAGCACCGTGTTCGAACGGTTCCTGAAGACCTGTTGGGCGGTCATAATTTGGTTCAAGACACCGATGACTACCCCATCCTCGGTCATTTTGTATCCAAGAACGAAAAAGGACCTGCATTGGTTCGTCATTTGGCGCTTATCAACCAAGCGATTGCTCTGCGAGACGCCGTCAATGAGGTGCCGGACCCCATCGAAGGAGCGAGGGAACGAGAAAAGCTGGAAACAGGGTTGTTGGAACGCTCTTGGTTAGAAGAAGAGACCGAAGTGGAAGTAGAAAGCCCCTTGGTTTCGTTTTTTAGGGGAAAAGATTGATTCTTCTGCCGAAATCCGACCCCTACCTTCAAAACCGATTCCGCTGACCGTGCCATGTGCCAACCAATGAAACTTGGATGACAAAAGTGGAGGCGTTGGCCCCCGCCGAGCAAGAAACCTTGCTGGGAACTTCGCTCTCCCGCCGCTTCGCACGCCTCCCACTTTGGCTGAGCCACCCTGCCAACATTGGAGGATTCTACGGCCTTCTTGTTGCCTTGGCGCTTCTTTTGCCCTATGCTTTTGGAGACCAGAACAACGAGGTTTGGGGCGTCCAATGGATTTACCACACATCGCTGCTCTTGGTGGCCTGCGCCTTGAGTGGCTTTGCCTCATTGGTGATGATTTCAATCTCAAAACGCCACCCTGTCGCACCGCCCCGACAAATCCTCTACCCCATGCCCTTCCTCGGGTTGGCGATGCTGAGCATTGACCGTGTCGGCATGGTCGCCTTGCCTTCGTGGCTTATCACGGTGGTTTGGGCTCTGCTCTTGTTGCCCGGCCCGGTGTATGTGCACCTCTCATGGGCACCGCGTTGGCGGTTGTTGTGCATGATTGAAGACGGCACCGACCCGTTTGTTGGGATGGAAGCCAAGGCCGAAGAAAACATTGAGGCGGAAGAGATGGTTGGTGAAGACACCGAAATGCTCGAAGTCGTCGATGCCTTTGAATCGGAATGAGCTCAAATCACACCGATTTGTGGACCGACCTTTTCGAAACACGCCAAAACATCGTCAAGGTCCTGTCGAGAAAGTCCAGCCGACATTTGAGTTCGAATGCGGGCTTTGTCCCTCGCCACCATGGGAAACACGATGGCGCCTGCCATCACGCCCTCTTCACCCAACGCTCGCGTCATGGCTTTCGCCGTGGACGATTCACCGCACATGACCGGGATGATGGGTGTTTGCGAATCACCGGTATCAAAGCCCATGGACTGGAGTTCACTGCGGAAGTAATTCGTGTTCTCCCAGAGCCGTGCGTGGTGTTCAGGTTCCTGCATCAACACTTCAATCGCTGCTTTTTGGGCAGCCGCCACACCGGGTGGCTGTGAGCCTGAGAGAAGCCAGGACCTTGAGTGATTGAGGGCGTGGGTTCGAGTCATCTCGGTTCCAGCCAAAATGCCACCCTGGACGCCGAGCGCCTTGGAAAACGAACCGGTTTCAAAATCCACTTTTCCTTGAAGTTTGAAGTGGTCAACGATGCCAGCGCCGCCCTCGCCAAGAACACCCTCGCCGTGGCAGTCATCAACGTAGACCATCGCACCGTATTCTTCTGCCAGTGCTGTCACCTCATCCAACGGAGCGATGTCGCCGTCCATGGAGAAAACGCCGTCGGTGATGATCAATTTTCGCTCGGCGCTCTCGTGAGCCTTGAGAACGGCCTCCAATTCACCCATGTCGTTGTGCGCATAGACCGCTCGGGAGGCTTTGGTCAAACGAACACCGTCAATGATTGACCCATGATTTAACTCGTCGGAAATGATCACATCCTGTGGCCCTGATACCAAGGTAGGAATGAGACCGACGTTCACCGTGTAGCCGGCAGAATAGATCAACGAGGCTTCAACGCCCTTGAATTCCGCCACTTTTTTCTCAGCCTCAAGGTGGATGTCCATCGTGCCGGCAATGGCTCGAACCGAACCACTTCCAGCCCCGTACTTCGTGGTCGCCTCCTGCATGGCGGCCACCACTTTTGGATGGGTGGTCAAATTGAGGTAATTGTTGGCAGAGAGCATGATGGTCGGCTTGCCGTCCATCTGGCAGCGAGGAACGTTGGGGCCTTCGAGGGTCGGCGGCTCCCACAGCAAGGACTTCTCATTGAGTTCGTCAAAGCGAGCTTTCATCCAAGACATGTCGCCGGGCATGGTGCATCTCCAACCTTGCCTGATGCACGGTGCTTCAAGGTCTTTTGTCTGCTCATGGCTCAAAGACCAATTGCCGAAGAAGCGTTTCATCAATCTCAACGGCTTCCCCTGATTTGACGCCGAACGTCTCCAATTTGAGCCCCCCAATGGAGACGCGGTGCAAACGTTCGACGGTATAACCGAGGGATGCAAACATGCGGCGAACCTGACGCTTTTTGCCTTCTGAGATGGACAAGAAAATGACGCCCTGGTCGTTCACGGAAATTTCCGCAGGTGAGGTTGTGAAGGCGGTGATGACGCCATCCACTTCGAGGTCTATGGAGACCCCCTCGCATAGATGGCTCAGGTCCTCGGCTTGGAGGTCCCGGTCAAGTTCAACGGCGTAGGTTTTCTTGACCTGCTTGTCGGGAGAGGTGATGTCGTGAACGAGGTGCCCATCGGTGGTCAACAACAACAACCCGGTGGTTTGTTCATCCAAGCGGCCGACGGTCAAGAGACGGTCGTAGGTCGAATCGTTCACCAACTCACGAAGAAGATTGAAAACCGAACGTTTGCCAAGCGCCCGTTCTTGCTTGTTGAGCCTTGAACAGATAACGTCGAGGGGTTTGTCGAGTACAAAGGTGCGGTGCAAACCCGGCAATCGGAGGGTTTCGCCCTTCCATTCCACGGCTTTTGTGTTGGCATTGAACTGGAAGGAGATGTCCTTCACGACCGAGCCACCGACGGTGATATCGCCAGACCAAATGGCTTCTTTTACATCCCGTTTCGAGGGGAAAAGACCGGTCCGTGAAAGAAATTGATGGAGTCGAACTTTCACGGGCCTCGTTCAATCCTCCCGCTTCCGGGCTTTATCGTTTCTTCAACCAAGCCAGAGGGAAATTGAGCACTTGGGTTCCAAATCCATCCACGCCGTACGTCGACCTTTGCCCCATCCATGCTGGCTGATGTTGCATCCGCATGTCGAGCCAGTTTTCTGTTGGGTGGCCCGTATCCTCGTTGGTGCGATTGCTCGTCAAACCATCAGCGTTATAATCCCGTGACGGTGGAAAAAAACCATGGCCACTTCCCGACGTGCGCTGGCATTGACTGCCTTTGTCTTGCAAATGCTCATGGTTGGGGCCACCGCCTCTCCGTTGGCAGAAGCCACCAACCCTCTTGGCGACGCTTCAAAAATGAACACGGACCTCGTTGAGCGGCTTGATGAAGTCAACGATGCCACCGTATTGCCCGTCATTTTCCAATTGTTCTCACCCGTCACCGAACACGATGAGGCCTACATGCAACAACTTGGCATGGAACTCCTGGGACACGCCCCGCTTGTGGATGGTGGATTGGTTGAAGGTGCTGCCATCGATGTTCGTCGCCTTTCAACGTGGCACCGTGTTGAGTACCTTGAACTCGATAAGCCGCTGGAGTTCTTCTACTTACCAAGCGACTGGGGCGGCCAACCCGACCCTGGTATCATGATGCATGAGACCACTCACGTGGTGCGAGCCACCGATGCTTGGGACCGTGTGATCATCACGCCATCGGGTGAAATTCAGCGCGAGGTGGACCTCTCCTTCACCGAATGGGACGGCGACGGGACGGCGATTGTCGACCTTGATACGGGCGTGGATGCTGGACACCCCGATTACGATTACCTTGAACCATGGACGGGAGAGAAGACGCTCTACTCCGCCAAGTACGGACCCAGCGGATGGGTGGAGACCCGCAACTCCGACACGTCCTCAGGACACGGCACGCACGTCGGTGGCACCATCGCAGGAAACGGAGACGCCTCGGCAGGACGTCGTGCAGGTGTGGCCAAGGGTGGACAACTCGTGGCCCTGGGCACCGGGGACGGTGCCTCCATCTTCGCTGCTGAGCAAGGTCTTGAGTGGACCTATGCTCATTCGGTACCTGGCCAGAACCCCTACCATATCCGCGTCGTCTCCAACTCATGGGGCACCAACGGCGACTACGACCCGAACGGTGTTATCGCTCAATTAACCGACCGATTGACCTATGAAAACGGCGTCGCCGTCATCTTTGCTGCCTCCAACTCGGGTGGTTCAGGCGCTGAATGTTCGGGCGACCTTCGAACCAATGTCTACGCCAACACACCTTCGGCCATATCGGTGGCGGCACTCACGCACGATGGAACACAAATCACCTCGTTTTCTTCTCGAGGATGCATGAACCAACAACACACCTGGCCCGATGTCGGCGCACCTGGCCGAGACATTTGGGCAACGGCTCCTCGTGGAACCGCCATTGACGCCTCAACCCGAACGCAAGGCGACCTCTACTACATGGCGATCTCAGGGACTTCGATGGCCACCCCTCACGTCGGAGGCATGGCTGGAATCCTGCTCGATGTCGCCCCGTCCTTGAAGGCGGCGGATTACCACCGAGACGACCATGACTTCGGCGACAGCTTGGTTGGAGGAGAAGGCACGGCAGCCTACGGCCAGTTTGAGGACTGGAATGAGCGAAACAACAGCCGTGTTCACGAAGTCGAACTCATTCTCGAACTGACCGCTCGGTACGAAGGCATGGAGAATTCCTGCGAGGCAGGAAACGACGAAGATTCGTGCAGCGACATCCCCGAAGCGTGCTACCGAAGCGCCACCGGGGAATGCCACGACTGGCGGATTGGACACGGATTGACCGACGTCGATGCCGCCGTGGCTTTGGCTCGAACGCTCCAACTCATGCGGGACCAAGACGCCGACGGCATTGTGGACCACCCCGAATACACCGTTTGGGATGCCTACGATATTTACGACGGCATGATGACCACGGCCACCATTCCTGCCAACACCGACCGTGTTCGACACGCATGGAAAGGAGACTGGAACCACTTCAACAACGGCCAAACCGGGGCTGTCTATTACACCGAAGACTCGCATTACGTTTGGATTCCAAACGGAACCACCCGCCTTGAAGCGACCTTTACCGCTACAGAAGTCGACCTTGATACCGGTCAAGCCGGTGCGCTCCAACTCGCCATTGACCTCGGCGATGACGGCAGCGATGACGCCCAAGGCGAAGGAAACCGGTTGGCCGATTCGTGGTATTACGACCTCTCCGTTGATGAATCCGCTTGGGGACAGTGGGCCCACTTCGATGTGTCGGGAAGCGCCGTCACGCTTTGGGGATTCCTGGGCGACATCGAATTCTTTGAATCCCGCGTCCCGTACACGGTGGATGTGATGCTCACGCTGGACCTCTCACAACCGGTCAACATTGAATTTGAACAGCGCCCTGATTTCTACTCCGACCTCAACCCCACCACTCCATCCGAGGACTACGATGGTTCGATGGACGGCATGTTGACGTTCACCCGTCAAGCCTACGACCAAGCAACCGTCGTTTCGCTCATCAAGCCGAAGGACATGGGGACCGGCTCAAGTGATAACGCGGGGTTCTTTTCATCCCTTGGGAGTTTGATTGCTGACCACCCCTTCGCCGTTATCTTCTCCCTGTTGATGCTCCTGGGCGCTGCGGGAACCGCTGGATACACGGTTCGCCTTCAGACCGATGAAGACGTCGAAGATGCCATCATCATGGCTGAACTTGAAGAGAAAGATTGAGGGTAGGACCTTCGGTGTCGGATTGATGCTCCCCCACGAGGCGTTCCAAGCATGGTACGGTTCTCATGAGGTCGACCTGGATTGGTTGGAGAAACCCTCTCGACATCAATTCCGTTGGAGGCTTCCCACCAACGCATGGATAACCGCCACACGCCAGTTCTCTTCTCCAGCCGCCCTGCAGAAAGTGCTACGAAACTACGGGCCGCGCGATGTCTACATCGGCACATCGGCGTGGTTAACGCCGGTCAACCTTCCAAAACGAAGCGACCAAGCGTCGGCGCCTCCAGTTTTGATCGACCATTTGGTCGTCTTTGACATTGATTTCCGCCCTTTTTGCTACCGACGTTTGGAGCAGGCCCGAAAAGCCACGCAAGCCCTCCTCACCTGGCTTGACGACAACGAAGACCTGTCGTTGAAGTCCATCAGTTATAGCGGCGGCAAAGGGTTTCATCTCATCCTCACCGACAACGACCGGACCTTGTTTTCAATCCCTGAACCTCGTGAACGAGAGGATGCCGTAAGGGCATCACGCCAAGCTCTTCTCCAGCGGGTGTTGGAGCAAGGTTTCCCCGTCGACCCCACGGTGACCGCCGACACACGTCGAATCATCCGCCTACCGGGTAGCCTGCATGGCACCACGGGTTGGGCCTGCACCCGCATCACGAGAGAAGACCTCTCTCGGCCGCTGAAAACGTGGGTGGCGACCCTGCCAAGGCATCCCAATGCCAACAAACTCCGGTATTTCCCTTACGGGCCAAGCGACCTTCTTCAAACCCTCAAACCGAGGAGGACTCAACGCCAAAAGCGGAAAAAATCCAAACAAACACCCATTCAATCCGAGCCTCAAACCATCCTTCAATGCAGCACACAGGTGGTCGGTACAAAGGGACGGAGTTCCTTCATGGCCTGGGCTCCCAAGCGATGGACAGACACCCACAAAACAGCCGTTGCCCAGCGTTTGAAGAAGTTGTCATGGGGACCAGTTCACTGTTTTGAACACCTTGGACAAACCTTGTTGTTATCGCCACGAGCCATTCCCAAAGAACAACTCGCCAAGGAAGTCGCCAATATGGGGTGGCCGGGTTTAGCAACAGAGATCCACAACCTTGGACATGCATGGGTGGACGTTTCACCGGCCTTGGAAGAAGAAGAACATGAGCGAAATGAATTGGTCCACACCGGGACGCTCGGGGAAGCTGGAGAAGGGGGAACAAAGGTCCCGTGGTCCGCAACCCATCTCGAGATGCTTCGGCGTCTTGGCGTTGACATTGATATCGGCGAGGATGAGTGCTCAGGACGAGCGGAGCCAGCCTTACGCGTGGTTTCCAAAGCATGAACGATTATAGGCTGCCAAATGTAACACCTTCTTGCCCAAGAGAGCCGAAAGGCGATGACCTTACCTCCGGACCCAGAGGAGACACCAACCGACTGCGGGGCTCGGGCAGCCCCGCAGTCATTGAGATGATCACATGGGAATCCTGCAACGACTCCTCCAAATGTTGACCGGTGGAGGTTCCGCCCCCAGCCAAACCTACAGTTTTGGTAGCCCAAGCGGCGGCTACAGCGGAAACTCGTACTCCGGCGGCCATGCTTACAACCGAATCACCAACATGCTCGGAACGACCAGCATGAGTGAAGCCGATGTTCGAGCCCAGTTGGCTTCCAAGTATTTCTCCGAAGCCGACATCAACAAACTCTGTGCGACCCCAACCTTCCGTCAATTGATGGGTTGGGGTTAAGCCGATCTCAGCGACCGTGTGGTCAAGGAGATTTGAAAGCCATCTTGAATTGACCTTTCTCCTTGATACTGGCCGTCCTGACGGCATAACACCACTCGGCCGAAGCCAAGTGTTCATTGACTTCTTGCCCTAAGCCATGGTCATGGATTTGGCAATCGCATCCCAATGGGCCGAAGTCTTGGGGCTTGTGACCATTTTTGGTGCAGCCATTTACAGTTGGCTAACCATCAACGAAATCAAAAAAGACAGAAAGGCGGTGTCCTCTTTGAAACTCTCTGAGTTATGGCAAAACAAGGACTTCGCCCATGGAAGCATATCCATCTGGATGCAACCTGACAACCTCACGTCGCTTGAAGAATTAGAGAAATTTCATGGCGAGGATTACCCCAAGGTGTTCACCGTTCTGCTCACGTGGGAAAGCATCGCCATCACCCTCCATGATGGGCATTTTGATTTTGATGTGGTTCGAAAACAATTCTCCCTCTCCATGATCACCGCTTGGCAAAAAAACAAGACGCTGATTGAAAATTTCCGCAAAGAACAGGGAAGCGACCAAGCCTTCGAATGGCTCCAGTGGATTGCCGAGCGGATGATGGAATACTACGACCAA
>CESZ01051431.1_pt1 | contig 14769 bp, 20 predicted proteins | sample 531081 | NCBI WGS metagenome assembly CESZ01 (sample SAMEA2621260, study PRJEB7988) | marine metagenome | biome: marine biome (ENVO:00000447); feature: surface water layer (ENVO:00002042); material: "saline water (ENVO:00002010), including plankton (ENVO:xxxxxxxx)" | depth 5 m | reverse complement strand
CATTCGACACGTCCCAACTGCCTATGGGTTGGTTAAAGGCTCTAGCTCGAGAAAACATATCACTCATATCGGTAACCTTAGATGTATTCCAATTGTCTATGGGTTGGTTAAAGGCTGTCGCTTCATAGAACATCAATTCCATATCGGTCACCTTCGACACGTCCCAACTGCCTATGGGTTGGTTAAAGGCTTCAGCTCCATTGAACATACTATTCATATTGATCACCTTCGAGACGTCCCAACTGCCTATGGGTTGGTTAAAGGCTTTAGCATTATAGAACATACCTGACATATCGGTCACCTTCGAGACGTCCCAACTGCTAATATCATCATTGAACTTCCGGTGCAAGGTTGGGTCCTTGTTATAGAAAAGTCCATTCATATCAGTTACACAAGAAGTATCCCAATTATTAATATCACCATATTTTTTTTTAGCTGCTTCTTTATCAGTAGTCCATAGATTAACCGCCTCCTTCAAACTATCATTAGTAAAACAAATGCCTTTCTTAAATAATCTTCTATACAACAAAATTATAATTAAAACAATTACAAAATAATAAAAAATATTACTACTTTTTCTCTCTTTTTTACTTTTTTTCATATAACATAATAAAACAAAAAAAAAAAAAAACAAAAATTAAATAATAGTGTTTAGAGAGGATTATATCTCTTATTTTGGTGGATTATATCTTTTACCATAACCAAAAAAATATGGTATAGTATAAAATGTTATTGGTATAGAATTGAGATCTATACTGTTTCTTTTCATACTAATTAAGGTAAATAAAACAATAAATATTAAAACTACAAGTGCTATGATTATATATACAAAATGTTTTAAATCTTCATATCTAGGATTATAGTATTTAATAATCTTCCCTGGCTCAAACCCAAATAAAATATTGAGACCATAAGCTAATATAAAACTGATTAGAATTGTTCTTAAAAATAAACTTGTATAACCTATCCAAACATGATGATTATCATTATAATTACAAGAAATTGATTTTTTTTTCTTACAATTCTCTAAATTATATTTTTTTCTTTCTATTGCTAAATTATTGTAATATATCGCAATTACAGAAGTCAAACTAGCAAAAAAACAAGTCAAAAAAATTGGAACAATATAACTTTGATAAGATACATGAAAAGGTAATTTTTGTATCATTGTTAATTTATCTAATATTTAATTAGAAAAAATATATTCATTTTTTAGATTTAAAAAATGTTTTTTTAACCCAATCTCTGTCTTTTCTAAATATATCAGAAATTACAGGATTAGTATTTCTATTATAAACATACACAGCATTCAATTTACGAAATACTGATAATGCTCCATATTCTTCCACACATTTTTTTAAAATATTTCTTCTCTTTCTAGTAGATAATCTATTCACATTCTCATATCCATATTTTGTTAACTCTCCTTTTTTCAATTTTCCAATACCTTTATCAGAATGTTTATCTGACCATTTTCCTGGTAGTCCTCGATCTTTAATACAAGATCCTTTAACATTAGTTTTTTTTTGTGTTTTTTTTGAAATCCTTGTATAACCTTCACGATATATTTCTCCTTTCTTACAAGATTTTTTATGATACATATTATTAATAAATAAAAAAAAAACAAATCAAACTGTAGTATCTAAAAAATTAATTTTCAAAAATTAATATTTTGTTTTTATTTATTATATGGAAGAAAACAAAAAACAACTCTCGGATTTAATATTTATTGTATTGAATCTCATCATAGAGCAAGATATAGGACCAACTTATGCAGCAAGATTGTTATATGTATATACATCTTTGATAAGATTGGGTATCAAAATAGTTAAACCACAAACTGTTCTTGGCAGTAAATTTAAAATCAAAGAAGATATAATTAATAAAGATTGCAGATTCTGTAGAACCAGAAAATATTATCAATATTATAAATACTACAAATCTTTTAGAAATAATTATATTGAATATATTGCTATACAATCTCTAAAACTCATTAGGAAAATGTTCCCAGATTCTAAATTAATCAAAGATTTTAGAAGAGATCATAAAATTAAAAATGTTTTTAAAAAAACTAATAGAAAATTTAGACAATTCTTAAGTGATAAATCTTTATTAAGAGAAATTAATTCAGAATTAAAAGATTTTTATTCATATCTTGATAAGGATGGATGGAAAAAAGGAGATAAACAAATGAAATTAACAAATGATTATTATATTGATCCTGACTATCCAATTCCTGTTGAAAAATTGAATGATCCTGAATCTTGGTGTTTATTAAAAGGACAAAAACAGTTAGGACCCTATTGGGGAGATGTTAGAGATATATTGAATAAAAAAGATACACGAAAATTAGAATCTTATTTGGATCAAAAATATAAAGAAATTGATGCTGTAAAGGAAAATAAAAGAGTATTAGAGCTTTCTTTACAATTGACTGATCAAAACAAAATGAGTGCTGAATTTTGGCAAGGTATTCCAGGATCAGTATCACCAGCTGGATTTTGGACAATGTTTTTATATCGTTATTTTAAAGCAAATGATAAACCCAATTCTGTTCAGGCTGATTATTATTATAAATTAACTTGTGCTGAGTTTCAGGCATCAGTAACCTGTTGGAAAGTCAAATATCAACATTTACAACTTAGACCTATACAATGTATTAGACTAAACTATCAAGATGAAAAATTTGATTATTATTTTGGTAATAATGTTAAAGGAGACATGTGGTTACCATTTCAAGAACCACGTATGTATTCTCCTCCATTCCCTGATTTTATTTCAGGTCACTCCACTTTTTCATCAGCTGGAGCATATATTATGAATAAATTAATAGGTAAAAAGATTGATGATAATATTAAAATTTCCACACAAGAATTATCCATGTGTGCACCTATATTTAAAGATCAACCATACGAAGTATTCAACTTAAATGAATTCTTTGTAAATCCAAACACATCTCTGATACAAGAAAATGTCCCTGCTCAAAGATTCTCATTCAAACATTCTTCATGGGATGAAATGGCATGGGAAGCAGGTATGTCAAGATTATATGGAGGTATTCATATTCATCCAGCAAATGATGAAGGAATGGAAGCCGGGAGAAAAATAGGAATTCTAATCTGGAAAAAATTAAAAAGTAAAAAAAATTAAAAAAAAACATAAATAATTTTTTATAAACATTTCTCAATAAAATAAATAATATAATTGTTAATATTATATAATTATATTATAAATGCATCAATGGAAAAAATTCAGTCCTGAAAAAACTATATTTTATATAGTTATAATGTCTTGTTTTGCTATGGTTATTTTTTTTAATTTATCTATCAAACCACCAAACGATGAAAATAACAATACAAAAAAAAAAATAATGGCTGCTAATATTTTTAGTTTAATCGGTTTTTGTTTATTATTAACTCATCATTATATTAATACATTATGGAAAGAAGGATTTATTATAATTATATTTATGATATTATTATCACTATATTCCACATATAAATCCATTTATTTTATATAGTCAACTTTAATATTAGTGTAGTTTATATAATTCATCTTCTGTGATAACAAATCTAGTTGGTAATAATAGATAAACAATTCTAGATAAGGCAGCATAACTTGAAATTATTATATTAGGTAATACACCTGGATTAGATATTCCACCTACGAAAATATTCATTTGTAAACCACGATAATAGACAAAAAGATGCAACAAATCTCCAAACAACAAAATTAATAATATCATATGGATTCTAGTTGAAGATATTGGTATAGAATATAGGTAATATAGAAAATGTAAAGAAAATGAAATTAACATTAAACCAAATAGTTGTAATGTAAAAACTGTAGAAATAGGAATATCCATAGTAGGGAAAAAAAAAGTTGAACACATGAAATAGGGAAACAGTATTATTGAAATTCCTACTAAAAAACAACTAATATAATCTAAAAAAGCAAGATGTAGATGAAGATGCCAAGATATTTTCATTTTTATTAAATATATTTTTTATCTTTATATATATGAAAAATAAAAATAAAAATTTACATTTATAAAATCATTTTAAAAAGGAAAAATCATATGACTTTCAAATAAATAACTATTATAATTTTATATCTTATAATAAATATTTAAATAATTAATATAATATAGTATTAATGTGGCTCTACATTTTAGGTATTATACAGGAATATTTAGTTATTATTAACGCATATAATGGAGATATTATACCAAATATACCAAATGAAATTCAATATTGTATCCCAGATTCAATAATATTAATTTATATGTTATGTTACTATCAAGAAATAAATATTATAGATTTTGTATCCATAACATCAACATTGATTGCTCATATTCAATGGTATTTTCATAGTCCCTTCGATGAATGGCCTGATTGGTGGATAGCAGAAAAAACTAATGATGATATTAGACATAGAACTGAATATTATGATACACATGTTATGTGCTTTACCATCTATTTCATATTGTTCATCAGATTCATTGATAAAAAAAAAAATTGATTTCTAATCTTTTTAGTAATATAATTTTTATATGACCCAGGTATTAGAAACAAAAACTGCATCATTTAATTTCATAAATGAATATGATAAAATACCAGGAGAATATTGTCAAATTAATGTCAAGGTACAGAAAAAAAAATATAAAGAAGGAAAATTATACTATTATGTTGATTATACATATCAATATTCTGTAGAAAATAAAAGATGTCAACAAGCAAATCCTCTGATACCACTTTCCGATGAGACGGATGAAATTTATAATGGTGATATTATTGCTGTTAATGATTTAACTGATCAATTGATTAATTATCTTTTAATGCCTTTTGATCAATTAAAAAAATATACTGGAAATAGCACTCCTCAACACTACAAAACTAAAATTATAGAATCAATTCAACTATTATGGGACTAAAAAGGAGTAAAAAAATTGAAAAAAATTATAGTATTATAGTAAATATAAACAATGAATTGCTCTTCTGCTATACAACAAAACCAAGGATCAGACGCATTGACAATATTATTGACAATCATGATTATGTTAATATCATTTATTTTATCCATATTCGAAGAAAATAATAATTAACAAAAATTGAAAAATATTTATTTGATAAAATAAAAAAAAAATGAATATATTAAAATATAAAAAACCTATTAAAATTAGTCAAATTAAAGATCCACCAGATGATTGGGAACAAGAAATTAAAGAATTCTGGTGGTTAGTTTGGCATTTACCAAATTCTAAACAATTAGCATGGGAATTATATAATAAAAAACAAACATTTCAATATTATCTAAATAGAAATAAATATTTACCATTATCAAGGCTGTAATTATTACAAAAATTGAAAATATGTTTATTATTATAAAATTATGGGACAATCATCTTCTTCCAAAATTTTACCAATCTCTGGTAATAATGTAGAATATTATAAACAAAACACACAAAAATTTCAAAGTAATATAAATGTATTACCAGTATCATTACCAGTATTAATTAAAAAAAAAGATAAATAAATAATTTTGAAACTTTAATTTGACATTTTAGATTTAATATTTTTTTCATAATTATCAGGTGTCTTTAATAACATTTTTTTTTGGCTGTAATCTCGTATCATATTCATCACATCATTCTCAACTTTGATATCTATCTTACCTCTACCTATTATAGAATTGTAAATATCCAACGTATCTTGATTTAAAATATATTCATATTTCTCTAATTGTTCATCAGATAATTTCATTACATTGTCTGTAGCCCAAGATCCTAATATTAAGTCTACTTCTAACCAGCCCCTCTGTTTACTTCTATAAATTAGTTGTTTTCTATAAACATTATTACATAAAAAAGAAAATCTTCTCAGTGATTGCATTTATCTAATAAATAAATTATCTTTAAATACAAAAATATGGTCTCTCTCTTATATGATAGCAATTGTGTCCAAAACCTTTTTTTTGATCACAATCTTGACAAATATTATCATCTCCATAATTGTGAAAACGACATGACCTCCTCTTTGAATATCCACCATAAAATGAGATAAAAGTATCTTGACATTTATAACATTCTCTCTCACATATATAATCAGAATCGTGACTACATAATAAACCCATTTTTGTCAAATCAATCAATAAATGTTTCAATTTTCAATAATTCTTTCAATTTTATTAAGCAACTTTATCATAATCATCTTTACTATTCAAATCATAACAGATTCTCTTATCATATGGAATAAATAAATAATCAGATGGGATAGGATTTATAACTGCAGGAGGAGGTCCATACTTACAAACATCAACACAATTGCAAACCTCTACATTAGTATAGGGATGATATAATTGAGCAAAACATTTAGGTCTATCCAATAATGGCTTGATTATTTTAGAAATTTTAGAAATTTTAGACATTTTTTTTTAATAACAAAAAAAAAAAGTTAATCAATTTTATTTACTAAATAAATAAGATTGCTTACCCCATAAAGGCTCTCCTAAAATATAGCAAAATCTGACTAGAATATCTAGATCATCATCTTTAGAAAAAATAGATAATTTCAATCGATTGCAATTTCTCAGTTTAGAAAATAATATCATCTTTCTAGATAATAATATTTCATAGTCATCTCTGTCAAAACACATATAATTAATACAAAGATTTTTTTATCACAATTAACATTCAATTAGAATTAAACAAAAAGGTATCATAAATCTATTGACTATAAACTAACCACAAATTGGGTATCACAATCAATAAAGTTCCAATCACCTTTCTCAAAGTTAATTTATCTTTGTTTATTAAAATACCATAAATATAAGACATTATTATTCCAAAATAAGATAATGAAGCATAAATTTTAGTATTCAATCTAGTAGTAGCATAAAATCTTAATAAATAACCAATTAAACCAATTAAAATGTTGATTCCCATTGAAGCAGTTAAAGTATCTCGAATCTCAATCTTTTTCACCTTCTTAAAATAATAAAATGTTAAAACAATTCCTCCCAAAAGATAAGATAAAAATAAATGATTCCAATTATTAAATGTCTTGAGTCGTCTCACAATAAAATAAATAAAAGCCTCAGTTAATGCCGCTAATAATACCATCAAAACTCCTTCATATTTAAATCTCTCTTTAGAATCATTCTTAGAAAATATTTTAGAAGAAGAAAGAAATTTACCTAAACCATCTTGATCTTGTTTCTCAGAAAAACTCTCCTCTGTTTTCTTGTGACTCTTAGATAACATATAAACACCTAATAATGAAAATAAAATTAAATAATTTAATTTATTTCCGGATAATAACAAAATCATTAAAGGATAGGTATAAAATAAAGTATAAGCTACACCACTATCTAATATCTCAAATCCTCTATAAGAAAAATAAACATGCAAAAGTGTCACAAAACCTAATAAAAAACCATTTAATGAAACAACATTCTTCAAAATAAAACCCCAATTGACAAAGAAAAAAGATACTAATAAATAAGCACTAAAACGACTCCATAATTTCATTCCTAAAGGAATATTTATATACTTCACAAAAATTGGGTATAAACTTAAAAGAGATTCAGAAACTAATTTACTTAAAATATATAAATACATTGTATAGTATAATATCAATAAAAAAAATAAATATTTATCTCATTTTTTTTTTGTTATAGTCTTTTTTTTAAGTTCTCATTTTAAGTAAGTCCAATAAGATTCTTTATACGGATCAAAGAATTATCTATCGAGAATTTTAAATAAATAGAAAAAAAATATTTAATATATTATATAAAATGATTTATTCAACACCAATAAATCATAATATCATCTTCAAGAAAGATTAAAATCATATACATTACGCTTTTATTAAATAAATTTCCTCCCATTTTTTTTTATTGAAATAAAAACGATAATATATTCAAAAATAAAATTAGTTTTATATCTGAATATAAAATCAAAAAAAATAGTATTTATATATCACAATCATAATATTTAGGAAAATAAAAAAAATTTTTGATATTACATGAATCAACTACACTTAAATTATTAGGTAAAATAGATAAATCGAATCTCACATCTCTTATAGATTTATCAAAAACAAAATATAAATATAACCATTCACTCATAAATGAAGGAATAAATACTTTACCTAATTTATAATTACAAAAATCTAAATCTATTTTTTTTAATAAATTATTACATAATTCAAAATTTTTTTGACCTGGAGTAATTGGACCGACATGACTCACAATTACATGATTATCATTAATCACTCTACGTAAATCATTCCAAAATTTATCACTGTATAATCCATCATCAGTATTTATCCAAGGATCTGGTAAATCACAAATTATAATATCAAATCTCTCAATACTATTAATCAAATAGATATTCGCATCTTCATAAGATAAAAAAACACGATCATCATTATAAACATCATCATCACAATATTTTAAATGAACACGAGATAAATTTAATAAATCTTTATCAATATCAATCCAAACTATTTTATTCACAATCTCTTTAGGATATTTTAATAATTCTCTAGTTGTTGATCCTTCTCCTCCTCCTAATATTAAAATATTTAAATTTCGACTATCATATAAACTACAATAAATACTCACACATGGATGAACTAAATATTCATGATAAATTCTCTCATCAAAACTAGTAGATTGTAATTCTCCATCTGTAAATAACATTCTATCATATTCTTCACTCTTCGCAATTAATAATTTATCACAAAATTTACTGTGACCACACCATAACAATTCCGTGATAGGGTAAATACTTCTCACACTACTAGATTGACCATCTTCTAAAATATATTTATCAGTCTCTATTTGTAATCTCAAATCTATATCTTCCATCCTCTATCATTATAGAAAATATTACCTTATATTATAATCAAAAAAAATATATTTAAAATCTCAAAAAATCATTTTATTTTTGATTTCACACAATATCTTCTTCTCTTCTTTAATGATCTTCTTCTCAATTTTAATCCTCTTCTCAATCCACCTCTCTTCTTAGATTTTTTTTTTTTATCATCTACAGTTGATGAAAAAATATCTCCCAGTTTATAGATATTCTCACGGATTTTTTTTATCTCCAAATCAACATTGACATCCCTCATCTTATCTTCCAAATATTCTATCATATTATTATCGGTAACATATCCATTTATTAAATAATATAAATGCAATAAAATAAATGCTCCACAATCATAACCATTCTTCTGATCATCTAAATAAATATTTATCACATCACGATTCAATATCTTATTACATATCTTATTTGATATATCATAATTACTCTTCTCATCCTTCTTAAACTTATCATCCTTCTTAAACTTATCATCCTTCTTAAAATTCTCATCCTTCTTAAAATTATCATCCTTCTTAAAATTCTCATCCTTCTTAAAATTCTTTATATCTTTCGGTAAAGAATCAATATGATATCCAAAACCAGATTCAAAATTTATCATCAATAATGTCCAGTGCAATCCAGAGACATTAATTGGAATAAATAATAATTTACAATCTCTTAATAAATCAAATCCACGCAGTAAATTCCATCTACCTTGTAAAATATCATATTGAATCTCAGGAATACAAACTACAATATTATTTAAATCCATTACATCAAATCTAGTTAAAACATTATTTATTCCCACTATCACTGCATAACTATTTAACCATTCAGAACCAAAAGCTGTAGAAAAACTATCACTCGGTATCTGAATAATAGAACTACCATCAGAAGTTAAAATTTTTCTCTCCAAATTGAAATTTATCATTGATGGAACACTATCCATAGAATAAGGAATCATATCTTTCCATTCTTTTTTTAAATAATTTAAATTTAAATCAGAAAATAAAGGAGAAGAAACAATATTCACATTCTTCACAAAATTTGATAAATAATTTATATCATTTCTCTCTAAAATAAGAAAGAATTTTTTACTATCTTTTAATAAACTGATAAAAGGATAAAAATAAATTACACGAGATAAATATTTATTTCCAATACCATTTATTGGTATCGATTCACGACCATTACCAAACCATCCACGTGTATTAAATGAATAACGATTTAGTAAAAATATCTCTCCACCATGACTTATCATAGATAAACAATATTGAGTTAATAAAATCATAAAATCTTTAGACAAAAAAGAATCAATACTATCACTCAAATCAATTCTATTATAATTTAAAGAAACACCATTATAACTCACACGCAAGTCATTACTAGTCTCAGATATAGTTACTCTATCATTCGTTAAAAAAAATAATAAATCACTCAAATTAGAAAATAAATCTCTCTCAATATCTGTCAAATTAGGTAAATTATGAGGTATTAAATAAATTGAAAAAATATCATCTTTCAAATTCTCTTGAGAATCATAGATGTATTTCAAATATTTTTTACCAATGAATTTATCACTAATAGAAGCAGGAAAATCAGATAAATCACAAAAAAATATTAAAACACTCGGGAATTTATTAGAAACTCTCGATAATAAATTATCATAAAAATTTAAATTAGATAAACTACTATCACTCCCTAACGAAATTAAAACATTACGAGAAGAATTACCTAAGTCTTTTAATAAACTAGTTAATGAAGACAAAATATTAGATTTATTAGACATTATCTTTTTTATAATTTAATTAGAAAAAAAAATCAAAAAAAATAAATAGTGTTCTTAGCAATTTTTTATTTTTTTTTTTGTAGATAATTTTTTTATAACATCAAAATATTTGATAGATTTATTCTCACAAAATATCATTCTTAACACTTCTATCTATAAACATTTTTAATCATTTTATAATCTTTTTTTTTGTTGGACAATCAAACAACAAAACCAAAGATTTTATTTAAAAATTGATTCTCTAATTATATCTTTTTTTATATTAAAATGGATCAACAAGAAATACAAGAAAATCAAATGAAAATAAAAGAATTTCCTCATTATGATATTCTTTTTAAATATCAAAATCCAGGGAAAATGAAAAAAATTAAAAATATAGATACACAAATATTAAAATGTTTTGTTACCGATCAAGATACAGATCAAACAATACAATTATCTTTTCCTAGAAAATGGTTATCAATAGATAATCTATCTTTAGTAAATGTTCTCAAAAAAATATTAAATATTATGACCGATTATATCCATTCTCAATATGATGATGATCATATTCAACAAATTTTTCAACAATCTTTCCAAGATTCACATAATATCAATCTCAATTTACCAACTGATCCAGATTTTATTAACAAAATTCATCAGGATATTATTATAGTAGATCAACAGTTAATTGAAAAACATCGTCCTTATTGTGGTATTTGTCAAGAATCTCTCAAAATTAATGAATCTGTTATTAAATTACCTTGTAGAACCAATGATAAAGATAATCCTCACTTTTTTCATACAGGAATAAATATAGATATCTGCCCAGGTCTGAAACCATGGTTAAAACATAATAATTCATGTCCTGTCTGTAGATTTCAATTACCTCACATAAAATCAAAAAAAAAATCCGAGTCTGATTCTGAATATGATTCAGATTCGGAATTAGAAATGACAAATCAACAACATCAGGAACAACAAGAACAAGAATCAGATTCAGATTCACAACAACAACAACAAGAATTAGAAATTGATCCAATCGTACAACAATTGACATTTGAAAGAGAAACAATTACAGAACAAGAAATCGTTATTATATTCTCTTTAATAGATAAAATTTATCAGAGATATCAACCATGTCAAAATCCACAATGTGATTTAAATATGTGTATTGAAGAAAGGAAAAGAAAAGAAATAGATCAACAAGAAGAAATTTTGATGGATGAAGCAATTAGAATCTCTCTCAATCAAGATAATCAAACCTATTTAGATGATCAAATGATTCAAGAACAACAAAAACTTTTTCAAGAATCAGAACAAGATTATATAGATCAAATTATACAAATGACTGTCTTACAAGAATCATTACCAAAAAATGAAAATATGTTTATGAATTTACAAGATGAAGATACTGAAGTAGTATCATCTACAAATTATAGAGATGATAGACAATCACCACATCCACCACTCTCTTAACTTAACAACATCGTCCACATTTATTCTTTAAAGGAGAAGTAGAATCTTTAGGAATACTGATCTTTCTACCACTTGAGGCTCTATAAATTTTATCATATAAACAACAAATATTCTCTTTTTTTATATCTCCTAAATCATATATTAAAATATATTTACCACCATCAATCTTCTCACAATATCTTAATATATCATATAAATTCTCTAATGCTTGAAAGGTATCTCCTTCTCTCGATAAATCCTTATAATATAAACAATCATTCTTAAAACTAATTAAATTGTGATTAAAATCAATTAAAATACATTCACTCAAATCAGGTATCCAAACCTCTATATCTGTCTTTGCAAAATTGAAATTTAATAAATAAGTATCTAAATTAGGAGAATAATGTTTCAAAATTTGACCAGGAGAAATTACTTCACTCTGTTTCATCTGATCTTTATATCTAATATGAGTCTCAAATGGATAATCTTGTAAAGCAACAAATAGATTCTCTTTAGAAATACTACCATATCTATAAATTAAAACACAATTTCTCTCTATTTTAATAATTGTAGATTCAACTCCATATTTTTGCAAATTATCAAATTCACAATCTTCTATATAGAACAAATTACTTTCACATTTATTGAAATCTTCAAATAAATGAGAGACTTTAGTACTACTTACATGGCCAGAAATATTCGCACTTGGTGCTGCTATTCCACAATTACTTTTCTCAATTAACTCTAATGCTAATGGATGATTCGGACAGCGAATCCCAACCATTCCTGTATTGGCCGTCACACATCTAGGAACTAAATCAGTCGCTTCACCGATAATCGTTAAAGGACCTGGCCAATATTTTTTGATTAAATGTTTAGTTAACACATTCTCTAATCCCTTCACATACTTTTTTCCCATCTCTAAATTACAAACATGGATTAAAACAGGATTATTTAAAGGACGATTTTTACAAATATAAATATTTTTAACAGCACTCTCATTCTCGCAATTCGCACCTAGTCCATAAACAGTCTCCGTAGGAAATATTACCATCTCTCCATCACGAATCTTATTAGATCCTTCCAAAACTGATACTCTAGTCAAATTAGACATCAAATTGATTTTTATTTTACAAAAACACAAAAATCAATTTTTTTTAAACAATATGTAACAATATTGCATTTAAGTCTTGAATCCTTTTGGAGGAGGTATCAATATACGAACTATCTTATCAATCACATTTCTTTGTCTATTATGAATACAATCAAATCTGTAATGAGTTATAAAACCACGAATTCGTAAATCAGAAATACTCTCCAAATCATTTATCATATTATAAAATTCTGTCTCTCTTAATAAATCACACTCTGTTAACATATCTCGATTCACATATTCAGAAAAACGATTCTTTAATCTCTCTTCTATAGTATTGATAGTAGAATATTGATTCTTTAATGTCTCTAATTGTTCACTATTCATCTCTCTCAATTCTTCTATATTTCGTCTCTTATTCTCTTCTATAGAATCTAAAATAGATTTATAAATATCATCATACAAATCTTTTCTTTCTTCATCACTCTCCAAACATAATTCAGAATCAAAAAATAATGGTAGATCCTCTAATACATTACGTAATTTAGATAAAAAATCATCATTTAACCATTGAAATTCATCTATTTTGCAAACATTATTTTTATTTCCTTGATTCAAAAAATCAACAATAAAATCTTGACTATATCCATTATTTATCGCAAAATTTATAAATTGATCACGAGTTAATTTTAATTGAACAGTCTCATCTTGATTAAATAACTGAACTATATAATTCACACTATTGGTCTCTGTCTCAACTGTCTTGATATTGGATATCTTATTCACACCATCTTTTAAATTTATATTATTGGAAAAATTGGGTTCATTTCTATTACTATCCCTCTCTTCTGTAAAATCAATATTATCTATTTCATCATCACTCTCCATAGTCAAATCGATATTATCACACGATTCCTCTTCAACTTCTATCAATTCTGTATCAACCTCCTCAAGTTTCGTATCCGACAAACCATCCTGGTCATCTTTAATCTGAAAATGGGATTTACGAATATTGATAAATTTATCAGGTAATAATTTTATCATGTCCTGATAATCTAAAGATTCATTCTTTAATTGATCTTGTTTCTTTTTATCAATTATCTCTAGTATTTTTTTTTTGATCTCTTGACTAGAAATACCCATCTCAGATTTTAATTTTTTACCAAATTGACTACGAAAGTCTATATTCTCTAATTCTTGTATACTATATGAATCTAAATTCATTTTCTAATAATTTATAATATTTATTTTTTAAATATTTTACTTCAATCTTTAAAATACAGACTCATAGGATTGTTTTTATAGTTTGTTTTTATAAGTTAAAATATATTAAAAGATGTTTATTAATTTGGTTTGTACTCTTTGACAGCGTTCGTAGGTAAATACTCTTTAAGTGCGTTTATATTAGCAACACTTGGTTCTAAATCAGGAAAACTGTAAATTGTTGTGTTCAACCATACGCCTTCAAGATAATCAGTAGTCCAACTATAACTCCCCGAAAAAAATTGTTCTGGTTCTGAAGGAGAATTTTGTAAATAAAGATTACAAGGCATTTTATTATATTCGTGAATTACTACA
>CESZ01073356.1_pt1 | contig 14782 bp, 15 predicted proteins | sample 531081 | NCBI WGS metagenome assembly CESZ01 (sample SAMEA2621260, study PRJEB7988) | marine metagenome | biome: marine biome (ENVO:00000447); feature: surface water layer (ENVO:00002042); material: "saline water (ENVO:00002010), including plankton (ENVO:xxxxxxxx)" | depth 5 m | reverse complement strand
GAACTTTTTGAAGAGTTTCTAAAAAAATTCAACCTTAATTTTATAATACTAAATATAAAATCTGAAGGAATCGAGGAAGAAGTTTTGAGACTAGTAAATAAATATAAAGTTCCCAACTATTTTATTTTAGATAGCTCCATCCCTTTTATGATAAAATATATCAAAAAAGGATGGTCAAAATTTGCTATTAGATATTCAGAATATGAGCCACTTGAACTAGCTTTAAAATTTAAAGATAAAGTTGATTGGGTTTGGGTGGATTGCTTTAATTATTTACCACTTGACAAAAAATCGTATTTAGAGCTTAAGACACATTTTAAAATATGCTTAGTATCACCTGAGCTTCAAGGCCACCCATTAACTACAATTGAAGATTTTAAAGAGCAAATTAAAAACTTCCAAATTGACGCTGTTTGTACCAAAAGACCAGATTTATGGAGAAGCTAATTTTCCCAGAGATAAATATAAATGGGGTTAAGGGGGTTTTATTAGACATAGACAACACCATTTATCATTACGAGTCTTGTCATAATTACTCACTAAATATTTTATTATCCCAAGTTTCAAATATAGTTTCTAATTCTAAAAAAGAAGTGGAAGAACAGTTTATGAAGTCTCGCCAGATAGTAAACGAACAACTTTGTGGAACTGCATCTTCTCATTCAAGATTTCTGTATGTTCAACTTACGTTAGAGTTTTTTTTAGGAAAAACAGCATTCTATCACACTTTAAAAATGGAAAAATTATACTGGGATACTTTTTTGTCCAAAATGATTATCGACGATAAAGCTTTTAATTTTATTAATCAGTGTAATAATAAAAAAATACCAATCTGTTGTGTTACAGATTTAACTGCGGAGATACAATTTAAAAAAATATTAAAATTAAACGTTGAAGAAAAAATAAAATTTATTGTTTCGAGCGAAGAAGCCGGGACTGAAAAGCCTTGTAAAAAGATCTTTGATCTAGCACTAAAAAAAATGAAACTGAACTATAAGGACGTAATTATGGTTGGAGATAGTACTTCAAAAGACATTACTGGTGCAGAAAACTTGGGAATAAAATCGTATTTAGTAAAATCAAAATGAGAATTATTTCGCATAGAGGAAATGTTTCTGGACCAAGCCCAAATTATGAAAATTCACCGGAATTCATTGATAATGCTCTTTCTTTAGGTCTAGATGTTGAAATTGATCTAAGAATAGTTAATAATTTTTTTTTTTTAGGACACGACAATCCAGAATTTCAAGTATCTATTGATTGGCTCAATCAAAGAAAAAAAAACCTTTGGATACACACCAAAAACTTCAATGCATTTGAAAAGCTTTTAGAACTTAATAATAATTTCATTTTTTTTTATTATACATTAGAACCACTAGTTCTTATTAGTAATGGAAAAATATGGTGTCACCAAATAGAAAACATCACCAATCCTCAAAACTGTATCGCCCCATTAATATCTAAAGCTTCTTTATTAAAAGAAAAGAGAAATAACTGGTTTGGAGTATGTACAGACTATCCTCTGTTTTTAAAAAAAACAATTTAAAAGTGTAATGAAAATTGTGCAAAATTTTTTAAGGTTCCTTGTTGTGGGCGCATTTGCATCAATCATTAATTTGTTATGTTTTTATATTTTATTTTACCAACTTAATATTCACGAGACCCTTTCATATTCAATAAGTTATGTTTTAGGTGTAGTTATAGGTTATTTGCTTAATAAAAAATGGTCCTTTAATTATAAAAATAAAGACAACAAGAATCTTTTCACAAAATATTTTTTAGTTTATACATTTAATCTTTTCTTAGGGATGGGGTTTTTTGAATTAATATTTATTTTATATAATATTGAAGAAATTGCAATACAATTTATAATTATAATAATTACTGCAATTTCTAATTTCCTAGGATTAAAAATATTTGTTTTTAGATGATTAAGAAAGCCTTATACGACAGGAATAAAAACTTTAAGTTTTCAATTTTAGGTAATAAGTTATTTCTATCACTTATGTTCATAAAGTTGATAGCTGGATTTTTCTTTGCATCAGATTTTTTAACCACCCTCTTTTATCCTTTTATTGATCATTTTGTTAATAATGGTGCCAAATCAGCTTACGAAAGTTTTTATTTAACTGGAAAAGAAAATAGTTTTCCATATCCGTTACTAATGCTTTATATAACAGGCTTTTTTAAGATTTTTATTTCAGCCGATAATGCTTTAAGTTTCGTCGATTTAGGCCTGATAAGAATACCCATATTATTTGCTGACATTACTATATTTTTAGTTCTCTGTAGGTGGCTTAAGAAACATCAGCTAAAAGTCATTTTCTTTTATTGGTTAAATCCAATATTGTTTTATATAAACTATCTTCATGGCCAATTAGATATTATCCCTACATCTTTTTTAATTATTTCATTGTATTTTATTTTCAAAAGAAATTGGGTATTAAATTCAATTTTTGTTGCTTTTGCTATTCTCTGCAAAACAAACTTTATTATAGTTATTCCATTTTTAATTTTATATATGTACAAGTCGAATCACTTTAACATAAAAAAAATATTTTACTCTTTTTTCATTATGTTTTTCTTAATTATTGCGATTCAATTCCCTTTATTAACAAACTTATCTTATTTAAGTACCGTTTATAACAATGATGCGCAAGCTAAATTTTTAAACCTATTTATTAACTTTGACGAGACAAGAAACACCCTTTTTTACATTGCTCCTTCTGCACTAATTCTCCTCATTTTTTATGGCTCAACCTTTAAGACTTTTAATAAAAATTTATTTGTCTTATTTCTTGGGTTTTCTTTTGCTACAATAACCTTATTAACACCACCTTCGCAAGGTTGGTATTGTTGGTTCCTTCCAATGTCAATTTATTTTTTGATTAAAAATACATCAACAAGCTCAAAGTTATTTTATTGGACATTTGTGGTTGCATATTTTATTTATTTTCTAGTTTTTCCAGAATCAGATTTTTTTAGTTTATTGCCCCTCTCTGAATCTTATAGTTTGTATCAATTATTGCCAATTTCAAATCAGTATAAAGATTTAATAGTCAATTTTTCTTTTACATTTTTACAAATAACGCTATTAACCAACTGTGTATTAATGCTTGTCAAAGGAATAGAGTCTTATAAGCAAAATAAATTTTTATATCAGCCGTTATTAATTGGAATAGGAGGCGACTCTGGCTCCGGGAAAACTACTTTTTCTAAAACTCTTCAAAACCTATATGGAAACACACAAACCACCATAATTAAGGGTGATGATATGCATAAGTGGGAAAGAGGAGATCAAAATTGGAATGAGAAAACTCACCTCAACCCTTCAGCCAACTACATTCATAGAGAAATAGAGTTTATAAGGTTTCTTAAAAAAGGGATTTCTATCAAAAGAAGATCTTACGATCATGGCAGTGGAAAATTCACTATTCCTTCAAAAATTAAAAGTAAAAGTGTAATTATTTACGAAGGACTACATCCGTTTTATCTTTCAGATATGAAGAATTCTTTTGATATTTCTTTTTTTATTCAACCAGATGAAGAACTCAGAAGGAAATGGAAAATTGAAAGAGACACAAAGGAAAGGGGATACAGTAAAGAAAAAATATTGAACCAGCTTAAAGATAGAAAAAAAGATTCTTTAGAGTATATTCAATCTCAATCTGAAAAAGCGGATGTATTAGTTAATTTAAAACAATCTAACGACGGTTTTGAAAAACTAATATTGAATCTTAAAATTAACAGTAACGTGGATTTAGAATCTTTATTATCAGAGCTTAATAATTTAAAGGATTTTAAATTTGATTATGATCTAGATCATCTTTTCCACTATTTAGTTTTTTACAATCAAATCGACGCTAAAAAAGTAGAAGAAATAGCACATACCCTTATTCCTGAAATAGACGAATTATTATCTGCTGGCCCAATATGGGAAAATGATTTTAATGGAATTCTTCAACTGATTCAAATAACATGCCTTCAAAGTAAATTGTCCAATGACTAGGATTCCTAATTTAAAAAACTTGCTTTTTTTGAGTAGTTATTTAACTAATAGAATTGACTACCTACAGGGCGCTGGAGGAAATATTAGTGAAAAAATAGATGGTGATGTAATGGCTATTAAATCATCAGGTTTAGAAATCAAGCAAATGAATCAAAAATATGGTTACAGTTTAGTTAATTACAAAAAAATTAGTGATGTGTTTTCAAAACTTCCTTTAGAAATATCAAAACAACAAGATGAAACAATGGTTTCTTTTATAAATAATCAAATAATTAACCTCCCTAAATATAATTCATTAAGACCATCTATAGAGACCGGGTTTCACTCTTTACTTAAAAAATATGTAATTCACACCCACTCTGTATACAGTAATATCCTTGCATGCAGTAAAAGCTTTGAAGATTTAACTATGAATCTATTCAAAAAAGATAATTTTATTATTATACCATACTTTGCACCAGGCACTATTCTAACAAGAAATATTTTTAAAGAATACCATAACTTTTATCTAACAAATAACAAATATCCTGACATTATTTTTCTTAAAAACCACGGATTAATAGTTCATGCAGAAAACCCAGAAAAAGCTATAGAAATTCACGAGTATGTAACGAAAAAATTGTGTGATTACTTTAGGATTAAAACATCAGATTTTCCCAAAGTCTCACTCATGAAGAAAACAGCAATAAAATTTGAATCATCCAATCCGTTTCTTTTAAATTATTTTGAATATAAAAAAGTTATGAGCCAGGACTTTTTTAATCAAACATTATTTCCAGATCAAACCGTTTATTTTAAAAAAAATATTTCGTTTGACAACAATGAAAAGAAAAAAGTAGTAATTAAGAAAAATAAGATAATTTATAATATTAATTTTAAGGAAGCTAACACTATTGAAGAAACACTTATTGCTTACGTTTATATTAGAAAACAAATAGAATTGGCCGGCTTGCAATGTTCATTTATTTCACAAAAAGAAATGAATTATATACACGACCTTGAAAGCGAAAAGTACAGAAAGAAAATGCTTAAAAAATAATATGCAAATAATTATTCCTATGACAGGTCTTGGTAGCAGGTTCGAAGAAGCTGGCTATAGAGCTCTTAAACCATTAATTTTAGTTGAGAGAAAACCTATTATTGAGCATGTTATAAATCTATACCCTGGCGAAGACGACTTTTTATTTATCGTTCGAGAAGAACATGTTGATAGCACTCCAATAATTTCTATTTTAAAAAACCTTTGTCCAAAGGCTAAAATTAAAACAATTAAAGGACACAAATTAGGTCCCGTTTATGCAGTTAAACAGGTTTTTGATTTTATATCAGGCTCAAAACCAGCCATAATAAACTATTGTGATTTTTTCATGAATTGGGACTATTTAGATTTTAAAAAATTTACAATTCAAACAGAATGTGATGGAGCTATTCCTTGTTATACAGGCTTTCACCCACACCTTCTTCATAAAAAAAATTTATATGCAAGTTGCAGGGTCAACAATAAAATGGAATTATTAGAAATAAAAGAAAAGTTTTCTTTTGAAAGTGATAAATCAAAAGCGTTTCACTCTGGCGGAAATTATTATTTCAAAAACGGAGATATATTAAAAAATTATTGTAATAAATTAATTTTAAATAAAGAATCTCTAAATGGAGAATATTATGCTAGTTTGGTATATAACAATATGTGTAAAGACGGGCTAAAAACTTTGGTATATGAAAAAATAAATCATTTTTGTCAATGGGGAACACCCTTTGATTTAGAGGAATATAATTATTGGTCTGAAATATTTAAAGCAATAAACGGATGAATGTTTTAATTCCAATGGCTGGTGCAGGGTCTCGATTTAAAAAAGAAGGTTATACAACGTCTAAACCTTTAATATTGGTTAATCAAAAACCTATGGTAGTAGAAGCAACAAGTAGCCTTCCAAAGGGAGATAAATACATCTATATATGTAGGCAAAACAATATTGAAAATGATTATGTTGACAAAGAGATTAAGCAATACTACCCAAATTCTCAATTTATTATTGTTAAAGAACTAACCGAGGGACAAGCATCAACCTGCTTATTAGCAAAAGATGAAATTAATAACAATGAAGAGTTAATAATAGGAGCATGCGACAACGGTATGATTTGGGATGAGAAAAAGTTTTTAATTGAAAAGAACAAAGCGGATTGCTTAGTGTGGTCTTTTAGAAAAAATGTTACAGTTGTTAACAAACCAGAAGCCTACGGTTGGGTAGAGGTTAACGAAGAAAATTTTGCTAAAAGAACATCTGTAAAAGTTCCTATTTCTAATAATCCAATCTCAGACCATGCCATTGTAGGGACATTTTGGTTTAAAAAAGGAAAATACTTTGTAGAGGCAGCTGAAAAAATGATAACACAAAACAGAAAAATAAACAATGAATTTTATGTTGATGAATGTATTAACGATCTAATTGAAATAGGGCTGAAAGTAAAAGTTTTTGAGGTAGATAAATATATTTGTTGGGGAACACCCAATGATTTAAAAACTTACGAATATTGGCAACATTTTCATAAAACACAAAATTTTTAAAATGTTATCTGTAGTTGTTCCATGTTATAATGAAGAGAAAAATATTCCTTTAATTGTATCAAAATTTAGTAAAATATTAGAAAAATCAGATGACGAAATTGAAGTGATTTTGGTTAATAATGGTTCAATTGATGATTCTAAAAGTGTTTTCGAAAAAACAATTTCGAATATTAAACAAAATATAAAAGTTCTAAACGTAAAAAAAAATATTGGCTATGGCCACGGAATTGTTTCTGGTTTAAAAATTGCAAAAGGAGATATTTTATGTTGGACTCATGCAGATTTACAGACAGATCCAAGAGATGTAATTTCTGCTCTTAAGAAGTACAAAAAATATAATGATAATCAACTAATTATCAAAGGAAAAAGAAGAAATAGAAATCTTTTAGATTCTTCTTTTTCATGGGGAATGCAAGTTTATTGCTCTTTAATATTAAATACTAGATTAAATGATATTAATGCTCAACCAAAACTTTTTAGCAGAGTGTTTTATGAAAAAAAATTTGAGAACCCTCCCTTTGACTTTTCATTAGATTTATTTTTGTTGTTAAAAGCAAAAAGGATAGAAACCGTGGATGTTTTTTTTCATAATAGAAAATTTGGAGAAGCAAAAGGGGGTGGATCACTTTCTGGAAAACTTAAGTTAATATTAAGGACATTAGCTTACATAAAAAAAATAAAACGTGATAACTAAACTTAGTCCCTTTTTAAAACAGAAACACTTAGTTTTTGTAACATTTCTTTTTTTTTTAACCAGAACTCCTTTACTAAAATATCATTTTTTTCACTGCGACGATAGTTCAAGATTGGCAACATATCCGCTGTTCTCAAAGTTTATTGGATATTTAACTTGGCATACAAGTGAAGTATTGCATTATAAGTTATTCCCAGAAACTCCTTCTTTTGTTTTTGAAAATATGCTTTCAAGGTCTTTAAGTCTTTTTTTTGCTTTTTGTAGCCTTTGGATATTATTAATTATTATTAAAAGGCTGTTTAAGAATGATTATCTCACTTTATTTATAGGTGTTATTATATGTTGTTCCCAAATGTCAATAATTTATTCTATTCACAGTGGCCCATATGGCTACGGCACATTATCGATAGGGTTAATGATATTATACATTCTTGATGTAAAAAATAACCATCTCCAATCAAGAAGTTTTAATTTACTAATTATTTGCCTGATTGTCTGTCCATTTATAGATGTTTTTTCAATATTTATTATCCCTGTTTTCGTAATTATTATTCTTTTTAAAGTTGAAGATGGCAAAATTACGTTAAACATTAATAAAACTAATTTAATAGTTTCTTTAGGGTTAGTAATTAATTCTTTAACGGTGATTCTTTTTCATATAATTCCACTAAAGAAAACAATAAATAGGCCTTTAGCCACTCACTGGAATAAAGGAATTAATAACCAATTTATCATTAGTAAAAACTCTATTTTTGATTTCATATTAGACCCTTTAGAAACCTTTTGGTTCTATATTAAAAACTTTATGTTGGTTTTTGAAAATAACTTAAGCCCAATAAATTGTTTCGATAACTATTTAGAAAACACTGTTGCTATTGTTGGATCTCTTTGGGCTTTACCGGTTCTATTTTATGGTGGTTTTAAATTAAAAAAGATACATTTTAAACTTTTCTTATTTCTGATATTAAGCCTAGCATTTTTCTTTCTTTTAATTTACTTAAATATTCTTGCATTATCACCTACAAGACACAACTTATGGCTAAATATCATATTTATAATTTTAATTGCAGCTGCATCTCACAATTTAAATAAAAAATTTATAATACTTATTTGTGTTATTATTGGATTTGGAACAGTAATAACATATCCTTATTTTTTTAAAAATAGAGTGGCAAAAATATCGTATAATTATTTAAAAAAATTAGAATCAAAATACGAAATAGATTACTTTGTAGATTACACAATTAATAGCAAAGATTGGTTTCCAGCCTCACAAAACATATCAAAATTATTCATTAAAAAAAACTTAAGGGCCTTCAAAGAAAGTTTCAAAGCAAATGATTCTATTTTGGTTTTTTGCCTGATAAATCATAGGCCCATTGATAATTTGCGAGATGAAAGTTCCATAAAAAAGTTGATTAATTTAAATACTGTTATTGAAATGAACCATATTAAAAAAAACATATTAAGGGAAAAATTACTTTACGAAAGGTATGTTTTTTCAAATACTGAGTTTGGAAGATCAAAACTTTGTTCTAATGGGACAAATGGGATATTTATGAAAATTATTGAAGTAAATATTAGGTAACATAGTTTAAGTTGAAAATATATCTTTAATTTTTAAGTTAATATTTAAATATGGCCATTCTCTTATAAGCACATAAAATGAAAAAAAATAATTTCATAATATTAGGGTTTGGGCTTGGGTTTATTTCTGGTATCTTTTCTTACAAATTCAATTTATTTCCAATATCATTGAATAGAAAAAATATGTATCCTGTAGAATTAGAAGGGTTATCCCAATATCCTTTCGGAGTCTTCATGACAAAATATGAACCTGAAACCCCCTTTTTCTCAGACAGGGTGTATACAGATACTATGGGGGTAATCAATTTTGATAACTGCTATATTATTCAACTGCCTAGGCATTATAAAAAACCTATTAAAATAAAATTAGAAGACCGATTCTCTGTTTATAGAATTCTTTCAGAAAATAATAAGCATAATTGGATTTATTCTGATTTTAAACATTACAGTGACTCTATTTTTGTTAATGGTCGCACTTGTTATCACTCAATAGTTGTTTTTAAAAACTTTGAAAAGGGAGAGTACATATTAGATCAACGAGATGATGTTGCATCATCTCCAATAATTATTAAAAGTGATAATTTTGAAGCGTTAAAAAAGATTAAAATAAATGGTTATAAAATTTCGTATGGTCTTAAAAAAAACTAATAAAAAAATATTTTTAATATTATTAATCTTTTCAGTTTTTCTATTGGGTTTAATATTTGGAGAATATAATGTCTTCAAAATCAGAAAATTTTTATTTAATTCTGATTTATACCATTTTTACAAAGAGATTAATAATAGCCGTTATGATGTAAAACAAATTCCTGAGCTAAATCTGAAAATTTCTGAAAAGAATTTTAACAAAATAAAAAATAAAAGAAAACAAGCTCTTAAATCAGGATACCTTTTAAAAAACCCGAATGATGATGTGCCAATAAAAATTAAGTTTAAAGACAGTATTATAGATGGTAAAATGCGACTAAAAGGCGCGCTCAAAGACCATTGGAATGACGTTAAAAAGTGGTCATTTAAAATAAATACTAAAAATAATTTATTTATACAAAATCAAAATAAATTTTCTTTGCAGCACCCAAAGACAAGAAATTATTTAAATGAATGGGTCTTTCAAAAATTAATGAAAAGAGAAAAAATAATTTCGTTAGAGTACAGGTTTGTTAAGTTGTTTGTCAACGATGTAAATTATGGAATATATGCTATAGAAGAGGGTATAAATAATAATTTATTAAAAAATAATAATTTAATAAATGGGCCTATAATTAAATTTTCACAAAAAAATTTATTTTCGTCGTTTAATGAAAATAAACACAGAAGCTGGATTGAATTTTATAATGACACTTTTTTAAAAACTGAAATAGTCCCTTTTCAAAAAAAGAAAATTCTTAACGACTCTTCTTTGAATGAAATGTATATTGAAGCTAAAAGAAAATTAGATGGATTTAGAACTATGAAATTAAAAACTCATGAAGTTTTTGATTTTGAAAAGCTATCTAAATATATAGCTAATTTAGTTTTGTTTTCAGGTGATCATGGTTTTCTTTGGAACAATATGAGGTTTTACTATAATCCAAAAACCAAATTATTAGAGCCTATAGCATATGATTCTAATTGTGGATTTAACAATATTTTACTTCCGTCTAATCGTAATATATTAATGGAAGAGCTATTTTTATCTGACTCGATATTTTATTATAATTATTTACAAGAATTGAATAAAGTGTCAAAGGAGGAGTATTTAGATTCCTTATTTGAAAGTTTAGAATTATCTCTTATGGATAATGTTTATTTATTGAAATCTGAATTTGACGATTTCAATTTCGACAAAGAAGTTTTTTATATCAAATCCAAAATAATCAAAACCGCTCTAAATAATACAACTGATGAAAATATTATCATGGATATTGAAAATGTGAATTCGGACACTTTTTCTCTTTCTATTAAAAATTATAGTTTATTGCCAATCAAAATAAACGAAATTAGGATTCTCGAAAAAACTTTAAAAGTTCCAAATACTATTATACCTCCCAGACTATTTTTTGTATATCCAAAAGAAGAAATATTTAAACTTAAAAAATCAGAAATTAATGAAAGTAAAATTACTGTATTATACACCATTTTTGGATCTAGTATTAAAAAAAAGATTGATATTATCTTTTAAAACTTATTAATTTTTTACTTAAAATTAAGCTTCAAAGAAAAAACTGAAATTTCATTAGATTAAAAAAATGGGTGATTCAATAATTTAGATTCCTAAAATAATATTTTCCCTTTTTCCCAAATAAGGCATGTATACAGGCTAAATTTAAATAATACAGGTCTTTTTTTTGTTTCATAATAAATATATGTTTTAAAAAAAATTTAATTAGAGCTATTATGCCAACCCTTTTTTGTAGGTTTTTTAATACTGATTTTCCGTAATGCTCTTTTTCAAAACGAAGAACATTACGCCTTCTGTAGTACTTTTCTACATAATTATTTTTTTTTAAAGACTCCGCACCTTTATGTACAACTACAGATTCGGGAACAACGAATGATGAAATACCATGTTTTTTTAATTTATAACAATAATCTGTTTCTTCGCCATACATAAAAAAGTCTTCTTCCATAAATCCATAATCATTTATTACATCGATAGGGATTAGCATAGAACTACCTTCAACAGATTGTACTTTTCTTAATCGAGTCTTCTTTTGATAGTCCTCTAAGAGGAACCCTTCATATGCATTGTAATCAAGATCTTTATTAATATCCTCTGTATTCCCTCCTCCGAAATTCACTACATCAGGATTCTCTGATTTTAAAGTAATACTTCCATAAATCCCAGGTCCACAAGATTCATAAGCCAATAGCAATTTTTGTAAGGTGTCTTTTCTTAATGTTAAATCGTTATTTAAAACCCAAATAAAATCAAAGTTGTTTTCAACAGCATAATTAACCGCTATTTTATGTCCGGCTGCATATCCGTTATTAGTTTTAGATTTAACCACTTTAAGATCTTTGAAATAATCTTTAATTTTTTTGAACGAGTCGCCTGGAGAATTGTTGTCAATAATATATATTTCAATATTCAAGAGTGAACAATTTAAAATGCTCAATACACATTTTTTAGTTAATTCAAAGTTATCGTAATTTAAAATAGAAATTAAAACTTTATTTTTCAAAACTTTTCATATTTATACAATAATCTAAAATCTCATTAATCCCAGAATCAATTGATACTTCATTAACCTTAAAGTTTCTTATTCTTGAATTGTCATAAATTTTAGAAATTGGCTCAGAAGATTTTTTTGGTGGTTTAAAGAAAATTTCTTGGTTAAGTTTGTTTGTTAATAAAACCTTTTTTTGAAGCTTTTTTGAAGCTTGTTCTTTTACTTTTATAGCAATTTCTGCTATAGATCTTGATGTGCCCGAAGAAATATTATATGTTGAAAATTGATTATTATCTTTTAAGATTTCTAATATATAACTGCAAACACTATCTCCATGTATAAAATCTCTTAAAGGTAATCCATCTGAAATTAATTTAATTTTTTTATTTAAAATAGCACTTCTACAAAATTCATTTATTACTAACTCCCAACAACTATTTTCCATAAAAACTGGAGAACCATAGCTATTAGATAACCTTAAATTAATACATCTAATTTTTCCTCTATTATTATAATAATTACATATTTCTTCTCTAATTTTATGTGTTAAAGCATAATAATTGTTAGGCATTTGCGGATTGGTTTCTTTAATTAATCCTGTTTGATTGCCATAGACCTGTACTGTAGACAGATTAATATATTTTATATTATCACTGTTTTTTAAACATTCCAACAAACGCAAAGTTGGGTTAATATTAATCTCATTTGTAAGTAATTTATTTTTTTCAGAATCAATGTGATTTAATGAGACTAAATTAATAATGTAGCCTGGATTTAGCTCTTGTACTTTTTTTAAAAACTTTTTATCTCTTACATCAAAAGAAATAAACTGATAAATTGAATTAAGCCATTGATCAGCTTTTTTATTTTTATTTTTATCAATAGCAAATACCCTATAACCATTATTTGCTAAAAACAAACAAAGTCTTGAGCCGATATAACCACTTGCCCCAATAACAACAACTTTGTTATTTTTTCCATTCATATCTAATTTCATCTAGGCTACATCTTTCTATCTCGTTCTGATCATGCTCTATGTCAGCAATGTTAAGCAATAAATTTTTCTTCTTTCCAATCCCTTTAAACGCTACCCATATTTTTGGGGGGATTGTTAGCCTTGCGTAGTTTTTAATTGACAAAAAATATTCATTGTACATTTGAAAGGTTGGGCTATTCTGTCTGCCGTCATATAAAACAAATAAAATTTCTCCGTGAGGAACAATAAGATTAAGATTCATTTGAGTATGTTTTTTCCACCCTTTAACACAATTAAAGTTTACGGTAGAAAAATAAGCTTCGCCAAAGCCTTTATAGGAATTATCTGTTCTTTTAATTCCGTGAAGAACACTACCATCAACTGAATTGATTATTTTATTTTTAGATAGCTTAACACCTTCAATTACCCGATTCATTTTTGTTTTTTTTAACAGCTAAATTCTGGTATTTAATAATTTGTTCTATTGTTTTTTCGACAATTTTATTTTTTTCAATAAAAAAATCTCTGTACCAAGTTCCTGTGAATTCTATTAATTCATCATAGTTTAAAGTTGGTGTCCATTTTAAATCTAATAAAGCCTTGTCACAATTTAGCTTTAATAATCCCGCTTCTTTATAAAGTATTTGTGGGTTAATATTAAATGCTTCAAAACCTTGAAAATCCCAATATTTACTCAAATCCTTAAGTAATTCTAATACGGATTGGTTGTTTTGAGAGAAAGGACCAAAATTATAGCTTTCGCCATTTAATTTTTGATCTTTTTGAAGCTTTATAGCCAACGATAAATAACCACTTAAAGGCTCTAAAACAAATTGCCAAGGTCTTGTGGCCTTTGGCTGTCTGATTGACACCGGCTTTTTTAGGTTCCAGGCTCTAAAACAGTCCGGGACTATTCTTTCTTTAGCCCAATCCCCTCCCCCTATTACGTTACCAGCTCTAGCAGAGGCTAATTTAATGTTGGTATGAGTTTCCAGAAAAAAAGAATTGTAAAATGATTTAAAAACAAGTTCAGCAGCACCCTTTGAGCCGCTGTATATGTCTTTCCCGCCAATTGCATCTGTTTCTCTGTAACCCCACTGCCATTCAACATTATCATAACATTTATCACTTGTTACAACTATTGTAACACATTCATTATCAATGTTTTTTAAAGCTTCTAAGACATTTGCAGTTCCCATTACATTGCTTGAATATGTTTCTAAGGGTTTAAAAAAAGACTCTGAAACAATTGCTTGAGCAGCTAAATGAAAAACATAGTCAGGAGCTATTTCTTTAATTTTATTATTTAGTAAGTTGTAATTTCTAATATCGATTGTATTATGACTTATTTTTTCTTTAAGGTTTAAACTTTCAAACAATGAAGGAGATGTTGGAATATCTTTGGAAATACCATAAACCTTTGCTCCTAACAGTACTAGCCACTGCGAAAGCCATGAGCCTTTAAATCCTGTGTTGCCAGTAATAACAACTTTTTTATTCTTAAATGCATTGTTAAATATCATAATAATTTATTTACCATATTTTCCATGGTGCCTTACCTTCCTTTAAGAGTTGGTCTAAGAAATTCTTCTCTCTTACATTGTCCATACACTGCCAAAATCCAGAATGTTGAAATGCTATGAGTTGTTCATCTGAAGCCAACTTTTGAAGTGGCCCAAATTCAAAATCACAGTTTTCTTCTTTCGTTAAATAACTCATTATTCTTTTATTTAAAACAAAAAATCCTCCATTTATTAAACCTTGATTCATTTGTGGTTTTTCTTCCAAATTTAAAACC
>CESZ01012832.1_pt1 | contig 14817 bp, 15 predicted proteins | sample 531081 | NCBI WGS metagenome assembly CESZ01 (sample SAMEA2621260, study PRJEB7988) | marine metagenome | biome: marine biome (ENVO:00000447); feature: surface water layer (ENVO:00002042); material: "saline water (ENVO:00002010), including plankton (ENVO:xxxxxxxx)" | depth 5 m | reverse complement strand
CGAGTAATTTGAATCTTGGCGAGGACGAAAGTAAATTGTTGCGTGAGAAATGGAAGCTCGACAATACGCCTTTAACCTTTGATTTTGGCTCAGGAAAAAAGCAGCTTTATTTCTCAGATAGTAATGAATTACTCTATTTACAATGGATTCCAAGCATACAGTTTTTGGTCCTTGGCTTATTGATTCTGTTGGGTTATTTTATTTTCTCCACGTATAGAAAAGCAGAGCAAAAGCGCGTTTGGGCCGGAATGGCAAAAGAAACGGCACACCAACTCGGGACACCCCTTTCTTCTTTGATGGGTTGGCAGGCACATCTGGAGAATCTAAAGGTTGATCCGATGGTCACGAAGGAGATGAAAAAAGACTTGGTTCGGCTTGAGAGAATTACAGACCGATTTTCTAAAATTGGTTCTGAAGCCAAGCTTGAACAAACAGATATAAGCAAAACAATTGAAAATAATTTAGAGTATTTAAGGGCGCGCTTATCCAGCAAGGTAGAGCTCAATTTTCAATCTAATCTTGAACAGAGTGATGTCGTGCCGCACAATCCCTCTCTCATGGATTGGGTGGTTGAGAACCTTTGCAAGAATGCTGTCGATGCTATGCAGGGAGACGGGAAGCTCGAAATAAATATTTACAGCGATAAATCAAACATAGCTATAGATTTTATTGATTCTGGAAAGGGTATTTCTCCCAAAGAACAAAAGGCTATTTTTGAGCCTGGATATTCCACAAAAAAAAGAGGTTGGGGATTGGGTTTAGCTCTGGTAAAACGAATTATTGAAGAGCATCATTCAGGTAAAGTTTTTGTTGCCTCATCTACGATTGGCAAGGGAACAACCTTTCGTATTCTTTTATCTAAGAATTAAATTCAGACTTTAGATTATTAATAACTTGTTTAACAGAAAGAATTTCCTTTACGTGTTCTATGGATGGTCCTGCGCACCAAACTGTTTTATAGGTTGTTGAAAATGCCGCTTTCTGGAGACTCTTCATTCCCCTCATAAATGTCAAGGCTTTGAACCATTTCTTGACCTTTTTATTTTTATTTAAAAAGCTTTCCAAGAAGTTTTGAGATGTCCCTATTTTTGCTACATATGGTGTTTTAATCACTGTGCAAGGTGTTCCGGAAAGCTTAGTTGTTAAAACAATATCTTCAGCGCCATATTCCACACAAGCATCCTTATATCCTTTGGAAACCGGAGCTTCATTTGTCGCAATAAAAATGCTGCCCATAGATACGCCGTCAGCTCCTAAATTTAGCATCTCTTTTATGCCCTGACCGTTTCCAATTCCCCCAGCAGAAATTATTGGAATGTTACATTCTTTTTTAAGTGCTGGAATTAGCTCAGCAAAAGGTGTTGGCCCAGCATGACCTCCTGCTTCTTTGTTCACGGCAATAATGGCATCCGCGCCTAATGCTTCTACTTTCCGAGCATACTTAACATCTACGACATCACAGAAAACTTTTACACCAAATTTTTTGGCCATCTCAATAGTTTCAGCAGGAGAACCAAGTGAGGTTATAAAATAAGATATCCCTTCTTCACAACAGACCTTGAGCTGCTCTTTGTATAGAAAGTTCGATTTATTTACAATAAGATTAATGCCAAAAGGACCATTTACCTCTTTTTTAATTCGCTGAATCGCAGCCCTTAATTCATCGACTGTCCTATAGTTCAATGCTGGGATAGCGCCCGTAATTCCATTTCGCAAGGCTTCAATAATCATTTCCTCATTTGACACCAAAAACATTGGCGCCATAATTACAGGAAAATCAATATTCAACATTTCACATAAAGAAGCTTTATTTGTCATTACCTTTGTTTAATTATTCAAAAATAAGCAATATCCAAATCCTATCCTATATGAGTATTAAGCAGAGGATTTTAATGTTATTTCTTCTTGTCTCTTTTCTTTCGTTAACTCAAAAAAACAGGAAGGTTGGTATTGAAGATTCCGCAAGGTATTCGCTGGCAATGTCTTATGAGGCTATTGTTGATATGCTTTATTTATATGAGCCATTTGTGGACATTTCGGTATTGGGTTATTCTGAATTTGGTCAGTCTATTCCGCTACTTAAAATTTCTACGAAAAGTGCGTTAAAGAAAAAACCAATTTTGATTGTTGGTAATTTACATGCCAGAGAATTTTACAGCTCCAAGTTCGTTTTGAAGTTTTGCGATGAATTTTTATACTCTTTAATATCACAAGCTGGTATATATGAATCTGCGAATTCTATTATTGATGAGTACGATCTATACGTTATTCCCGTGGCAAATCCCGATGGGCTTAAAATTGCTCAAGAGGATTGGGATGGTATTGAAACCTATCAACCTTCAGTTGATTCAATAAAAAGAATTGGTCCCTATTCTGATTGGAAAGCAAATGGGATAGGCATCGATCTTAACAATAATTTTGATGATGGAAACTTTGAGGTGAAACACGGTCATTTATTTGAAGAGGACCCAGCATCTCAGGGACACAAAGGAGCTTTTCCCTGCGAAGCGAAAGAGGCTCGGATTATTCAAGATTTTGTCGACACATTGGTTCCTTTGTTAACGCTTTCATATCATACGAAGGGAGATGTTTTGTTTTGGGCTGACCGTGGTACCCATTCTTATTTTAATGGGCTTGATGAGAAACTAAATACGAAAGTGGCTAATGCTTGTGGATTTAAAATGGCTCGCGTATCAAGAAACCCGAGAGATTATGGTGCTGGATTAGAAAATTACATAAGGTCCAAAACCAAGCGACTAGGGGTTTGTGTTGAGCTATCTCCTCCCAATGATATGGTCGAACAGCATCCGGCCAATATGTTTAAAAGTTTGGTCTGGGATAAGTGCAAAAACATGCCTATTATTTATCTTGAGGAGCTTTCAAGGTTATACCCTAAGTATAAATATTTGTTTGAGCCGTAAGGAAATGATTTGTTTCCAGTACTAATAAATTAGGCAGGAGATTAAATGCTTACTAAATTTGAAAACGCACATACTGCGTATTCTAAATGGAATCGATTTTAGCATCCTTATTGGCACCCTATCAAGAATATTCTACCGTGAATATCTTTCTCGAGGCTACCGCTATACTATTCGGCCTAATCAGTGTTTGGTTTTCCAAGAAAAACAATATTTGGGTCTACCCAACTGGTATTGTATCAACCTTAATATTTGTTTATCTGCTTTACAATTGGAATTTGTTGGGTGATATGCTCATCAATGCATATTATTTTTCGATGAGTATCTATGGGTGGTATTATTGGACCCGAAAATCAGGTTCAATAGACCTGAATCCAATTTCTAAAATGAGTCAATGGGAATTCCGAAGGGCCCTAGCCTTATTTGTTTTTGCGCTGTGCTTTGTCCTTGTGGTTTATACGCTCTTTGATAAGTGGGATAATGTCATTGCTTACATAGACACACTAACTACTGCGATATTTTTTGTCGGAATGTGGCTCATGGCCAGAAGAAAAATTGAAAACTGGTTATTTTGGATTGTTGGGGATCTTATGTCCATACCTTTATATTATGTTAAGGGATATTCGTTAACAAGTATTCAATATTTAATTTTTACTCTCGTTGCAGTTGCGGGCTATTATGCATGGAAAAAAGAGCTATATGAGAGGAACTAAAATTGCTTTTACAGGACCTGAGTGTTCCGGAAAATCTACGGCGGCAGAATGGCTTGCAAAAGAGCTTTCTTGTGAACTAGTTGAGGAGTATGCTAGAGAATATTTAAAGGGTAGGTCTACCTATTCTATTGATGATTTGGATAAGATTGCATTAGAACAATTTGATAGAAACTCGGCTGCAAGTCCATTGGTCATCGACACTGAAATGTTGGTAATGAAAATATGGTGTGAGGAAAAGTATCAGACGGCATCCGATACTATTTTACAATTATTAAAGCGACAAAAATTAGACATTTATTTCCTTTGTAAACCGGATTTCAATTGGATTTCAGATCCATTGCGAGAGAACGCCAATGACAGAGAACGATTATTTGAGATATATGAGTCTAATCTAAAAAAGTTTAATCTTTCCTATTGTGTACTTGCTGGTTCTGAATCCGAAAGAAAAAAAACCATTAACGATTTATTATCTGGTAAAAATATTTTATGAAAAAAGTACTCTTTATTTTTTTGCTTTTAATTGTCTGCGTGCCAATTGCGTACTATTTTAATAAGCCATCTGATAAGAAAGTACTTAAGGTAATCAACCCCATTGACTTAAATTCTGAAATGGTTGATGTGGAGCTTAGGAGTAAGGGAAAGGATCATTTTATTGCAGATTTTGATTTAATCGATCAGGATGGTTTCGCTTTTAGCTCAAGTAGCTTCTCAAAAAAAATATGGATAGTTGAATATTTCTTTGCGAGTTGTATGGGTATTTGCCCGATTATGAACGAACAAATGAAGCGTGTACAAGCCGCCTTTTTAGCGGATACCAATGTTGTGATTATGAGTTTTACTGTTGATCCTGAAAACGACACACCGAAGGTTTTAAAGGAGTATGCAAATGCACACGGCTCAGCAGCTGGAAAATGGTTTTTCCTAACGGGAGACAAAGATTCGATATATAAATTAGCGCGAAAATCCTTTTTCCTTTTAAAGCCGGCTGAGGCTGAAAACCAAGGGGACGTCGGAAGTGACTTTATTCATACCAATAACTTTGTACTGATAGATGAAAATAAACAGATCAGAGGTTATTATGATGGAACCAATCGAAATGAAGTAGATGAGCTTATTGAGGATATTGTCATTCTTCAAAAAGAATAGGGCTATCAGTATTCATAGAGCCTTGTGAAATTCCCTATCTTTGTTCTCTGAAAGTTCAAATTCCTTTCAAACGTCAACAGTAATGCGTAGAGATAAAAAAAATCATAAGCCCGATAAAAATGTTTCAAAGCGTGACAAACGCAAGTATATAGAATATCGTCAACGGTTTAAGAAGGGAGATCCTTTGCCGTCTTTTAATGATGAGGTGAGGCTAAATAAATTTATATCCAACGCTGGCATTTGTTCTCGAAGAGAGGCAGACGTGCTGATCGCTGCTGGCGTAGTGATGGTTAATAATAAGGTTATCACGGAGCTTGGGTATAAAGTAAAACCTGATGATGAAGTTAAATACGACGGCGAAACCATTAAGTCCTACAACAAACGATACGTTTTATTGAATAAACCTAAAGGGTTTTATTCAACATTGGGAGAGTCAAAAGGAAGAAAGACTGCTTTGAGTTTAGTTCAAAAAGCATGCAGAGAGATGCTATTTCCTGTGGATAAGCTTGATAAAGATGCAACTGGTTTGTTGCTATTTACTAATGACACGGATTTATCTAAAAAATTGAATCACCCTCGATTTGAATCCAAGAAATTGTACCATGTTGAATTGAATAAACCCGTAACGAAAAGTCATTTAAAGCAAATGCTTGAGGGGCTGGACCTAGAAGATGGTAAAACTAAAGTTCTGAATGCTAAACATGTTCAAGACGGAACATCGCGAGAGGTCGGTATTGAGATAAGCTCCGGTAAAAAACAGGTTATTCACCGCATGTTTGAAGCGATGGGTCTTTCCGTGGTGAAATTAGACCGTGTTCGATTTTCAGGACTTACAAAAAAAGACCTTCCAAGAGGAATGTTTCGTCACTTATCAGAAAATGAAATTTCGTTTTTAAAAATGACTAAATAATGCGGGTCTTTTATTTTGGAATATTATTTTCAGTTTTGTACTCATGTTCTACCTCGGACTCGGATTCATCACATCCATATTCGGAATATTTTTATAACTACGATACAGTACCTAAGGTGTATAGATATCGAGACATTATTCATGGTTTAAATGAACAGTTTCATAGAGTATACGGCATTGAAGATTCTGAGGGCAAGCATATCGTTGTGGAACGTTACGTTCAGGATGGGAGGTTAACAGAGGCATTTAATTTTAATTTAGATTCTTTAAATGTGATGGACCATATGGTTGTAAATGCTTTAGGTGAAAATGAAAAGGCGACATTATATAAAGATGATTTCTTGCCAAAAGCAAAAGGAGAAGCCGCCATATTTACCTCAAAATTTTCTGGGATTACGGATTCTACAGTTTTTTTGATGGAGGTAAATAGGAAATTGAGCGATATGAAAATGCGCAAGATATTATCTGATTCTTCGGAATGTATTACATTAGAGGAGAATGCTATTTATACTTTATTAAATCCATTTACGAAACAAGAAAGTCAGCAGCGGCTTGAGACAGTATCTTATTTTGCAAAGGGCGTTGGACTTGTTACGTGGTATGATACTAAAAAAAGGAGTCATTTTGAGCTTGAAGAGATTCTTTCTCAAGAAAAATGGATAAAATTAATTTCAGAATGAAAAAGTATTTTTTATTGCTACTAAGCATGTTTTTGATTTTTTCGGGATTTTCTCAAAGAAGAAATAAGTCGAAGCCTAAAAAGTCTTTTAATGCGGGAGCTATCTTTTTTCATTGGGGGTACAACCGTGATTTTTATACCAAAAGTGATATTAATTTTACTGGTCCAGGATATGATTTTACGCTGCAAGATTGTCAGGCAGAGGACCGTCAAGAATCGTTGAGCTATGAAAATTATTTCAAGTTCAACAACATAACCATTCCGCAATATAATATCCGTATTGGTTATATGATTAAAAAAAATTGGGCCATTTCTTTGGGCTTTGACCACATGAAATATATCCTTAAAGACAATGTTCCTTACCAACTGTCGGGAACGATAAATCCAGGTGTTGATCTAGAGACCAATTGGTCCGGGACTTATATAAATGAGCCCGTGATTACGCAAGAGGCTACATTTCATTATGAAAATAGTAATGGATTGAATTATATTCGGGCAGAGGTTTCACGAGTTGATCAATGGTATAGGCAAAGAAATTCAGCTTGGTTCGCGGTGTCTAGTCTCTTTGGTGCGGGTGTGGGTGCAATCGTTTCTATGAATGACTTCACATTTGCTGGAAGACAATCTGTAGAAACCCAATCTTTATCCGGCATGGGGCTTTCTCTTCATGCCGATCTGCGCTTGGAATTTTTTAGACATTTTTATATTCAGCCGGGCATAAGCTCTGGCTTTATGTTGCAAAATAATGTAAAAACAAGACCAGAAGATTTTAATTCTATCGCTAGCCAACAGTTTGGTTATTTAGAAGCCCACGTCTTGTTTGGCTGGTTGTTTTATTTGAAGCCTATTAATGCATGCGACGCATGTCCTCAGTGGTAGAAGTATGAAGTATTTAATTGTAGGTCTTGGAAATCCCGGTTTGAAATATGCGCAAACACGACATAATATCGGGTTCGATATTGTAGATAGATTGGCTAAAGAGGTGGGTTCAATATTTGAAACTGAAAGGCATGCTGACCGCGCTGAATTGAAGTTTAAGGGTAGAAAGCTGATTTTAATCAAACCAAATACTTTCATGAACCTATCTGGAAAAGCGATTCAATATTGGCTTCAAAAAGAGAAAATACCAATTACTAACCTACTTGTAATCAGCGATGACCTAGCATTACCATTTGGAACGCTGCGTCTCAAAGGTAAAGGCTCTGCTGGCGGTCACAATGGATTGAAGGACACTGAAGAAGTACTTAAAACCTCAGCGTACAGCAGATTGAGATTCGGTATTGGAGATGATTATCCTCGAGGCAAACAAGCGGATTTTGTTTTGGGGTCATGGTCAAAAAAAGAGGAAATAGCCCTAGATGAACGCATTGAACAATCCACCAAATTCATTCATTCATTTGTTACTGTTGGTCTGAATATGACGATGTCTGCGCTGAACGGCAAGTAGGCCTAATCAATGCGGAAACAAGTTAAATCTTGTTTATTTTTTTTAAATATTTGAATCCATCTTTTGTGACGAGATGCAGATAATATAGGCCAGGTCTCAAAAAAGAGCAATCAATTGAACCATCCTTGAAAAGGGTTTCGTGAATTATTCCTTTAGTATCTTGAAGGGCTATTTTATCAATTTCAGTTTCCCCAATATTTATATTCAGAAAGCTTGATGTTGGATTTGGAAAAACATTGACGTCATTATATTCCTGCGTGATCATTTCAGCACTATTTATTCCGATGACCGTATTGAAATCTTGAGGTGTGCCATTAAATATATTCAAATCAACATCACCTTGAATTCCTGGGATCTCTCCCCACCAAGAAAACTGTTTAAATTTCCAATCTTCCCAGGCACCAATATTGGTAGGTGGGCTTAAGTTCTCATCCGGTTGTGCAAACCATAAACCATATTCAGTCAGTGATGAATTAAGGTAATTGGCATAGTTTCCATTAATATAAATATAAGGTGTGATTCCTGTTTGCGTCTCTACTTCAATCATCCATTCCTGCGCCCAGTTACTCAATTCCTCTGATGTGAACATATCCGTAAGTAAAATGGCTTGACCTCCCGAATATGGATTTTCTAGGTCGAGTACAGGGGGCAGAAATCCATTTCCAATATAAGCTGAGGCAACATTTAAAAAGTTCGCCGCGTCCTCCTGAGGAGTATTATTGTCTGGCCTCGCAAAGTGGTAGGCGCCCATTACTACATTTGCATTGAGTCCATTTTCCATATTGGTAAAAAACATGGGGTCTGTGTAGGTCATACCCTCTGTTGACTTGGCCCAAGCATAGCTGTATCCATCTGCTTTTACTTGCTCCCAATCAATATTTCCTTGCCAATTGGAAACATCAATTCCAAGCAAATCTTGACAAAAACCAATCGATATGCTCGAGAAAAAAAATAAAGAAAAGAGGATTGTTGTTTTCATAGTAGGAGGGTGTGTTTAAGTTCTATAAATTTATCTTTTCTGCATCAATTTCCCTCAAGAATTTGGAGTCAAAATCAAAATTATCATAACCAATGTATTCAAACCCTCTATTTGTAATGAATTGCGTACTGTTTTGCAATCCTTATCAAGGAAAAAACCTTTAATTTTGTACTATGGCTAGAATAAAAATTTCAGAACTGCTCGGGAATGGGGCAAATTTCCTTGGAGAAAAGCTCGAGGTAAAGGGATGGGTGCGTGCTTTTAGAAGCAAAAGATTCGTCCAGCTAAATGATGGCTCTTGTATGGCAAATATTCAAGGAGTGATTGATTTTGATAAGTTTGATGAGCAATCCCTTCGTGCAATTAGTACAGGAGCGGCAGTTAGTCTATTTGGTACTTTGGTTGAGTCTCAGGGTTCTGGCCAAAGCGTAGAGCTCCAAGTCGAATCTTTTGAAATTATTGGACCTGCAGATCCAGATGCGGTTCAAAAGACGATTCTTCAGCCGAAAAAGCACAGTCTAGATTTATTAAGAGAGCAGGCACACTTGAGGTTTAGGACGAACACTTTTGGCGCTGTTTTTCGTATTAGACACGCAGCATCATTTGCAGTACATAAATTCTTCAATGACAAAGGGTTTAATTATATACACACGCCAATATTGACTGGTTCTGATGCTGAAGGTGCGGGTGAGATGTTCCGCGTAAGTACATTAGATCCAAAACAACCCCCTTTGGACGAGCAAGGTAATATTGATTATACCAAAGATTTTTTTGGCAAGCAGGTTAACTTAACGGTTTCAGGTCAATTAGAAGCCGAGCTTGCTGCACTTGGATTGGGCCAGGTTTATACTTTTGGTCCGACCTTTCGCGCAGAAAACTCAAATACTTCTCGTCACCTTGCTGAGTTTTGGATGATAGAGCCTGAGGTCGCATTTAATGACCTTTTCGATAATATGGATTTGACAGAGGACTTCTTAAAATACATATGTAATTATATTCTTGACAATTGTGCCGAGGACTTAAATTTTTTAGACCAGAGATATACACAAGAGCAAAATCAAAAACCACAAAATGAGCGCAGTTATTTAGGGCTTTTAGAAAGTATTGAGTTTGTGACGAAGAACGCTTTTAAGCGCCTTACTTATACAGAGGCTATTGATGTTCTTCGCAATTCAAAAGCATACAAAAAGAAAAGGTTTGAATTTCCAGTCGAGTGGGGTGTTGATTTACAAAGTGAGCATGAGCGATATTTGGTTGAAAAGGAATTTAAATGTCCTGTGATTTTACGAGATTACCCTGGTGATATCAAAGCCTTCTACATGCGTCAAAATGATGATGGAAAGACTGTAGCAGCTATGGATGTTTTGTTCCCGGGAGTTGGAGAAATTGTTGGGGGTTCTCAACGAGAGGAGCGTCTAGATATTTTACAAGCGAAGTGTAAAGAATTTGATATTGCAGAGGAAGAGATTTGGTGGTATATAGAGACTAGAAAATTCGGTACAGTTCCTCATGCTGGATTTGGTATGGGCTTCGAAAGATTGGTCATGTTTTTGACAGGAATGTCCAATATTCGAGACGTGATTCCTTTTCCACGAGCTAGAGATAATGCGGAATTTTAGGCACAAAAAAACCGGAAACATAGTTTCCGGTCTATGAAAACAGGCTATTTCTATTTGAATCTCTGAGAACCTTTTGATGGTCCAGGCTTTCCTCGGCCTGATGGTGCGTTTTTCATACGATTCATAAGCTGCTTTTTAAATGCTATTTCAGCATCTCCAAGCTCAAATACTTTTTTGTACCCAAGCAGCTCACCGATCTTTTGGGAGTACTCTTTTTTAATATCAAGTCCTTTTATCGCACCATCATGACGGGAATTCAGCGCATTTTGATAAGACCGATCATTTTGATTTAGGCTGTCTGTCTTTAATGCTTTTAGGTCAGCCTTCATTGATTTACGGTGTGCTTTTATTTCTGCTTGCATTTCATTGTAGATAGGCCAAAATGCTTCTGCCTCTTCTGTACTCAGCTCTAGTTTTTTAGAAATGAAGGCAACTTTGGCTTGTTCGATCCGCGCTGTGCGCTGTTTTTTTTCGTTTTTCTTCGTTGTTTCTTGAGCAAGCAATGTAAAGCTGCTCATCATTAGGCATACAATTAATAAGTGTTTCATGTATTTGGGTTTAAAAAATTAATAATTCGTTTTCGTCAAAATTATTTAGGTTAATAAAATCTTCATCAAGGTATTGCTCAATAGTTTCTGTTTCTAACTCTTCAGGTATGTAACCAAAGACCTCTGTGAATGTACTACTCTCCATTTCCTCTTCTGTAATAGGTCTAGAGGCATCAATAAGCTCATCTTCGGAATAATCCTCAATATTACTTTCTACATATTCTAGAATTTCGTTTGCACTAAGCTCTGCTAGATAGCTTTCATAACTCTTGGTCTCAACGGAGGGGGCCATGAATTGCTGAAAAAGGACAAAGCCAATTACTAAAACGGCTGCTGCAGCATATGCGACAGGAAGGAATCTTATTTTAGCCGTTTTTTTTGCACTTAGCGAAGGTTGTTCCGTTTTGGCGACCTTCGAAGCAAGATCAGCAAAGTAATCTTCTTTCGGTAACTTGGTTTTAACCGGTTTGATACAATCCAATATGCTTTTTTTCTTGTTCATTCTTTTATTTGATTATCCCAGGGGTGAATGGTTTAATTGCGAAATCAAAAAATTGGAAATTTTTTCTTTTGCAAGATGAAAGCTCGCTTTGAGAGCGCCCTCTGAGGTCCCGGTAATTACTTTTATTTCCCTGTAGCTCAGGTCTTGAAAATATTTTAGCTCAAAGACAAGCGCTTGTTTATCCGGTAAGTTTGAAATAGCCTGATTCAGTAGAGCAAGTATTTCATTTGGTCCTTTCCCTTGGAGCTGATAAGCACCTGGAATTAGTTCAATAATATTTTGGTCTAATGAGATACTTGACTTTCTTTTTTCTTTTTTTAAAAAATTGAGCGCCTCATTGTGTGTGATTCTGTAAAGCCAAGAGTAGAGAGATGATTTCCCTTCGAACTTATCAATGTTGAGCCATATTTTTATAAAGGTTTCTTGCAGAACATCCTTTGCGGAAGTATCATTTTTAACCAATTTATATACTTGTGCATAAAGCTTAGGCCCATAGAATATAGTCAGTTCTTGAAAAGCCTGCTCGGCTTTTCTTCCTCCTTTTTGAATCGTATCACGCCATTTCTGATCTTGTTCTGTCATCCTTATGCATAGGATTATATTTTGTCAAAGAGGTTTAATGAATTATTTTATTTCTTGTATCATTACTCTTCTTTGGAAGAAAGGAATGATTGAAACCAATATCCAGAATCCTTTATGGTTCTCTTTTGCGTTTTGAAATCTACATGAATCAGGCCAAACCTTGGCTCGTATCCTTCGCTCCACTCAAAATTATCTGTAAGACTCCATACGTAGTAACCGCTGACCGGGGCCCCTTCGTTTTTTGCTTTTAGGACTTGATCCAAATATGTTTGGAAGAAATCAACTCTTTTTGGGTCATGTACCCGGTTATTTTCAACGCGATCTTTGAAACAGGATCCGTTTTCGGTAATAATAATGTTATTGATATCGTATTTTGAAAATTGCTTGATGACACTGTATATCCCTTCTGGATAGACCTCAAATTTCATCTCATTCATGGGTACCCCTCTCTTATCTGCTGAAATTTGTTTTGCCCAAATAAATGGCGGGAAAAGACTTTTTTTGGCGACGACTCGGAAATAATTCTGCAGTCCAATGAAATCAAATTTAAATTTCAAGCGTTCTTGATCCCCAGGTTCAAAGTAGCGATTTATTCTTTTTAACGCAGGAAGTGCATCTGTAGGATAACCCAATCCTAATGATGGCTCTATATATAGTCGGTTCAGTAAGGCATCCATTCTTTTGACTGCACCCATGTCTTTGTATCCAAATACGGGATCATTTCTGTAGGGGTCTATTTGAGAACAGCTAAAGGTGCTTCCTACATTTGCATCAGGAATATTCTTTCGGATTATACGTCCGCCATCAGCCATCGCTAGACAGGCATGATGCGTGGCTTTTAGAAATTTATAAGGCCCTTTTTTTCCTGGTGCGTGGTATCCTAGCATATAGCCCAAACCTACAAATGCTGCAGGTTCATTCATGACCATCCAGTTCTTTACTTTACTACCATACTCTTCAGTGCAAAAGGAAACATATGTACTGAACCAATCTAAGATTTCTCTGTTGGCCCACCCTCCTTTATCTTCTAGCGCCTGAGGAAGGTCCCAATGGTAGAGCGTAATCCATGGTTCAATTCCGGCAGCAATACACTCATCAATTACTTGATGATAGAATTCGACCCCTTTTGGATTTGTTTTTCCGGTCCCTTTTGGAAATATTCTTGACCAGGAGATGGAAAAGCGAAAAACGCCAAAACCCATATCTTTCAGCAGCGAAATATCTTCTTTATATCGATGATAAAAGTCTGCAGCGAGGTCTCCATTTTCTTGGTTGTGTATTTTTCTTTTTTTGTGAGAAAAGGTATCCCAAATCGAAGGACCTTTGCCATCAACATTCCAGGCTCCCTCAACTTGATAGGATGCGCATGCTGCTCCCCATTTGAAGTCTTTTCCGAAAAGAGATGCATTGAAAGGTGTGCTTTCTTTCATTTCTTGGGCAAATGAAATTAAAGCACATTTTGTAAATAAAATAAATATAAAGCCAATAATGTGAATCGATTGTAACAGCGTATTGAATTTCAAGATATAACCTTTCATAGTATAAACTTCTATTACATTGATTTTAAAACCTTTGAAGTTAAAATTAACTTCCGTATTGGTTTCATTGTGTATATTTAGCACACCAAATTAAAAACAAACTAGATGAAAAAACTAATATTATTAACAGCAGTAATGCTTGTTTCCACAGTTTGCATGAGCCAATCTGTAGAAATTGAAGGAGTAAGTGGATTTAGATTTAGCGGTGTAAGCCCAATTTTAGATGATAAAGGAGAGTCAGTTTCGGGATATTATACGCATTATATAATAGACAAGGGTGCGAAAGGCATGAGAACGCTAGAGTTTTCAATCGTTAACAAGGATGTTTCAAAAGTATCTCAGGCTCAAATAGAGTTGCATAAGTTTGCAACCTTGAACAACACTGTTTTTAATGGAAAGAACTTTCTTATTTCTTATGATGACAGAAAAAATAAGCAAATCGTCTTCACGACCATCGATTTGGATGGTAATGTTGTTGCAACAAATAATATCTCCGCTGACAAACGAAGAAGTGCCTACAGTGTGGTTTACCCGGCTGCAAAAGGAGAGGGATTTTATGTTGTTCGTCCAGCTTTGGTCAAGAATAGAGTTAGAGGACATTATCTTGAAAAGATCAACAATGATTTAGAAGTTGTATGGTCGATCGAAGACCTTACGGAAAAGGGTTATATCGGAATAGCGAACCTTATAAATAACGATGATCGAGTTGTTGTTTGGAGAGAGCATGGTAAGGGTATCAATAAATTGAAGCCTCAAATCGTTTGTTATGATGCGGCGACGGGAGAAACTATATTCACTCGAGATGGTTACGATGGCGAAAGCACCATTCTGCATAATCAAATCAGAATTGATGATGAAAATAATATTCTAGTTGGCGGCGCTTACGTCGATGGAGAAAAATATAAGTCTGTAAACAATACAGGTGTTTATCTTTTGAAGCTAACGGCTGATGGAGAAGAAGAATTTTACACTAAAATTGTTACGAAAGAGGAAATCCAACCCGTACTCAAGGCAGTCAGTAAGGGTTTTGCCATAGGAAGTAAAGATAAAATTTGGCTCGAAGATGTAATCATTGATGGAGATCAAATTGTATTAATTTCTGAGATGTTCAGAAAAAACTTTAATCCAAAGCCTCAAGCATTTCAGGGACCAAGGGATTTGATTACCGGAAAGTGGATTGGAGATATGGCATACAGAAATGAGCAAGGTAAAGCCCCGAAGGTTACTTTTGAAATC
>CESZ01110298.1_pt1 | contig 14846 bp, 16 predicted proteins | sample 531081 | NCBI WGS metagenome assembly CESZ01 (sample SAMEA2621260, study PRJEB7988) | marine metagenome | biome: marine biome (ENVO:00000447); feature: surface water layer (ENVO:00002042); material: "saline water (ENVO:00002010), including plankton (ENVO:xxxxxxxx)" | depth 5 m | reverse complement strand
TACTTATTATGATGATTATTTTACAACCAAAGAAGTATATTTAAAATACCTGGAAAATAATAGAGAATTTGGAGATGATATTTCAATTGATTACAAAGAAAAATTTAATATATTGGATACAATAAATGATATTATAGAAGAAAGATCGGATTCAATTTATAATATAATGGTAAATAATACAATTTTAAAGAAGTATAATACTGAATTTTTATTATATTTATATCATTATTATTTATCATACTATGATAATTATTCTGACAGCTATTTTGAAACTAATATTGATGATAATAGAATTCTACTAAAATTAAATAAATTATTCCTTTATTTGTCAAATAATTATAAAGATAGTTTGATTACTAAAAAAGAAAGTCCGGTTAAATCTATTGATTTTAAAACTAATGGTAGAAGTCTTCAAGCTGAAATTGACTCAAAATATTTTAATAATGTTGTTCCATATGAAAAATTAAAAAGATACATAGATTTAGGTATTTACATGTATAGTTTTTCTTTATATCCTACATATGACCAACCATCTGGACAATTAAATTTTAATATATTAAAAAACCCAACAATAGAACTTGAAATGAATCAATTAGTTGAAAATGAAAATGTAATATTAAATACAATAGTTAGAGAATACCAAATTTTAAGAATTATAGGAGGAATATCTAGTTTAAGTTGGGTTTAATTGTAAAATTGTAGTGAACCTAAACCATCAATAACTCTAAAAACATTCAAATGAACACTATATGCTCTTACTAAAACTGGATTTTGATAATTAACTATTTTATTTAATGTTAGTTGTAAATATGCATCATCTATTTTGTTAAAATTTAATGTACCCGATGGTTGATATTCAAATGGATATAAACTAAAAGAATATAACATTAACCCATCTTGACATGATGATAATTTATTTTTATGAATTTCTAGATTTTTATAAAACTTGTGATCTTTTTGTTCTTCTCTATTTACTGAATTTATAACTATATTCAAATTATTTATTAAAAAATTATTATTTGAATCTACTGGTGAACTTGTATAATTAAATATATCATTTGAATCATAATTAGATAGTAATTGTGCTCTCCAATATATTATTTTTGTTGGATTATTTATTAAATCTATCTTATATGATGCATTAACTGAGTATATTTTTTTTTCTGGTAATATATCTACTAATGGTATTAAATATTCTAATTCTTTATGTGTAAATTCCCATCTTTCTTTATTATCTAAATAAACATAATTAGCTAATAAATATGATGTTTCTATTGATGGATAATTATATGAAAAATATGATTCATCTTTTATTACTTTTGAGGTAGTTGATAAATTAACTTCAAATAACGTGTCGGTTCCTTTAATATTATATGTTGAAGATTCAGTAGTAGGTATAATAAATTCGTTAGAAACTTTATTATAATATAATCTTCTTTCGATAATATCAAAATAAACAAACGTACCTAATGCAATATTTCCATTAATATCTTGTTTTAGTAATTCACCTTCTTCAAACAAACAAAAATAATTATTTACATTTATATAATGCGTCGGTGATTCCATAAAACATTTATTAAAATTATTAAATTCAACATGTACTTTAACGTCGTTATGAATTAAAGCAATTAAAGGTAATGATAATCCAGTATCTTGACAAAACCAAAAATTTAATGGTATCTGTAAAGTATATGAATCTTTACCATTTGAATATTCTTTTAAGATATCAACATCACCAATTAGCTTGTCAAAACCTTTTTTTTGCCCTAATGTATTTGATAATTCATATGAAAAATTTAAATATTCGCCATTAATTCTATCAATTAGAACACCACCTATTTCTAAATCAATATTTTTTATTATTCCTAATCCTATTTTATCTATCCATCTAAATTTTTTAATTCCAAATGGTAAATAAGAATGTTGACATTGATTAACACTTGGTAGTTTTACATACAAATATAATTTATTTAATAAATCTGCATTTTTTGAAATATTTATCGTTATCTTTCTAGAAAAATCAGGTTCTGTTTTAAAATATTGTGGAATAGTCTCAATACTAAAATTGGTATATTGTTTGTATACTAGCTTAAAGTATGTTATTTCGGCTTGTCCACTCAAATATAAATTTTCTTTTCCTACAGAAACTAATAATAATAATCCTAAGCCCATTATAAATAGTTTAGAACAAAGTTTTAAATTAAGTTAAATATTTTGTTAAATTATATAAATGATTTGAATATTTAAAAAACCTAAAGTTTTTTAGATTTACAAAATTTTAGTTAGTAATTAAATTAATTTTTTGAAACAAGTTTTGGGTAGTTAGTTACAGAAGATGTTTCTACTTTAGTTTCAGTTTGGGTAGCTTCAGCTAAAGCTTTTAAGATTGATAATAAATCATCTTGTTTCTTTCCTACTTTGTTGAAGTAGTTGTTTCTTTTGTCAACAAATTGTTCAACGTGATCCATTTTTAATACAGAAGAGTTATCACTTTGACCAAATACAGATAATAATCTTATATATTTATCAGTGTAAATAGCAGCTTTGAATAATTTATCTTCATTAGTTTTTAAATCAGTAATTAATTTTTGGATGTGGGAATAATCACCTTGGTCTAAGTCTTTACCGTGATTTTTTAATGAAGCAATAAAAGAGTTAAAACTTTCATTAACTAAAGCTGATAATTTTAATGGGATTTGGTTGTTATCTTGTACAGATTCTAAGTATTCAGCAATTCCTCCACCTCTTTGGCCACTAATAAAACCAACAGGAGCAACACCATAGTAGACAGCAATCATGTTTCTGTTAGAAGTTACAGCATTTTGTAAAGCTACAATAGATGACATGCTTGGGACACCACTGCCAATTACAACATTTTTTGGTTGTAATCCAAATTTGCCAAATTTAGTGTTAGCAAAAGCATTTGGATTAGTAGTTAAATTGTTACCAGTGTATGTTGGGTTTAAGATAGCTGGGTTTCTGTTAACTTTAGCTATTAAAGCTTCTAAGTAACCAACTAATGCTGTATTAGTTGCAATAGCTTTGTAGTCAGCTGTAGATAATTTTCCATTACCACCAGTACTAGTAGTATAAGCAGATTCTAAGAATGTTAACCATGAGTTTACGTTTTCAAATTGTTTTAATACTAATCCAGCTTCAGTATTTTGAACAGATTCAGTTCTGACACCAAAGTGAGATAATAATTCTACAGCCATATCTGGGTTGATTTTTTCATCAAAGGTCCAGTTAGAACTTTTCATGTAAGCTTTACATAATTCAATATCGGTACCAGCTAAACATTTTTGAACTAAGTCATAACACATAACACCCTTAACACCCTTATCTTCGAAACCGGTAGTGAAACAATTACCAGCTTCGGTTAATTTCATGAATTCAGGACTTCCTTTTTGTACTTCTATTTCTTTGTCACCATCTTTTGTGAAAAGTTTTCCTGGATGACCTACTTTTCTGTAGAACATTCTTTCATCAGTAACAGATGATGATGATGGTGTATTGAAGAAATTTGTAGATGTTGGGTTAGTAGCAGATACTGCAGCTGAATGAGCTTTTTCTAATAATAAAGATAAAAGTGATTTATCAATATTAATTGGTAAAAATTTTTTTGGTTCAAAAGAATCAGAATAGGTTGTTGAAACTGGATAAGATCCTGAAGTAAGAGCAGTATAAGATCTTTGTAGGATTGTGTCATTTTTTGTTCTTTTAGTAGAAGTCATTGTTCTTGTTGTGGTAGTAGGATATAAAGTATTAAGTAAAGCTTCTTCAAAAGGAGAATCACCTTGAATTTTTTTACCATCAATATCAGGATTGAGATCACTAATAAACTTTGTAAATGCTTTATCAAAATGCCAAGCTATTTTTTTGCCTTGGGTGCTTTCTTGTCTAGTATCATCAGAGTAAGATTTACCATAAAAGAAGGCATCCATTTCTACAGGTAATTCAGTACCGAATTTAATAGGGCCACCTCTACTAAATTTGGGATTTTCTTGTTCAAGGACATGGATAATAAGTCTTGCACCGACGTTTTCTGTAACGTCTTTTGAGGAGATTTTGTTTATGATTGAATCATATCTAGCATATTTTCCACCAACGGACATGTATATATGAGAGTAGAAAAAAATTTAAAAAATTTTTAAATATTTTAAATATTTTTTATATTATTTATTATAATAATATGTTAGAACAAAAATATTTTGGTCTAAGTTTAACAACATGGATTGTTATTGCAATTTTACTAGTATTTTTATACTGTTCTAGAAAACAAGAAAATTTTGTTCAAGTTGAAGAGGAAGAAGATAATACCAACGATAAACTAAAAATATATAACTTTAATACATCATGGTGTGGATATTCTAAACAATTTCAACCAGTTTGGGATGAGTTTCAACAAAAAAATAAGTCAAACGAAAATGTAATAATTAAAGATGTAAAATGTGATAATGATGATGATGATGAGGCAATAGAATTATGTCAAAAGTATGATGTACCTGGATATCCAACAGTTATTTTCCATAAAGGAGATAATAAAGTAGATTATCAAGGTAAAAGAACTGTAACTGCATTAGAAGAACAAATGGAATTATTAGCTTAATTTTTTTATAATAGAATCTGATAGAGTTTGTAATTTATTATGAAACTCTAATTGATTTAATTTTTCTTGGTCAAAATTTTGAAATCCTTTTAGAGCACCAAACCAAGCACCAGCAATAGCTCCTGTTGTGTCATTATCTCCAAAATGTAAAGAAGAAAAGAAAAGTAGACTATCTAAACTAATTTTAGTATCATTAAGATCAAATAAATTTTCATCGGAAGTAATAGACATAAGTAAAGAGTCATATGCAACAATGGTAGCACTTAATCCAGATGAACCAAAAAATACATAATTATCTTTTTTAGGTTTTATATAATTATAATATTCAATATCTTGTAATCTTTCATCAAAAAATATAAATTGATGAGGTTTATATTTAAATTTGTTAAGTCTTTGTTCTTTATAGTGATACCATTTTTCAAAAAATGAATCTTTTTCTTTTAGGTATTGTTCAAAGACATTTGTTTTTTTCATATAATCATCTATTCTATCACTTTCATAAAGTTTAAATAATTCATCAATCCATTCCCAAACTGGTATATTTCTAATTGCATAACTAGTAAATAAAGCGGTGATTAAACCTCCTAAATATCCAATACTGTAATTGTGAGTAATTCTACTAGATAAAATAGAATTTTCAATAAGTTTATCTAAATCTTTTTCTTTATGATAAATTAATCCAATAGTAGATGTTCTCATAGCAGCACCATTACCACCCATGCTTTCTTTATATTGTAATTTATTAACCGAATTAGCTCTTTTTATAAAATCAAGTGTATTCAAAGTATTAAATCCAGAACCTCTTGTATCTTTTTTTAAGTCATCAAGAACGGAAACAAATTCATTGATATAATCTGATTCTTTACCACCTTTAAGACAAGCAATTCCAGTAGAAATTGCAAGAATAGTATCATCACTTGATTTCCAGTCTTTTATATTAATATTAGAGAATCCTCCTAAAGCAAAAAAATTATGCATAATATTAAGCCAAATAATTGCTGCTGAATTCCTATTATCAAGTTTACTAGCACCAAAATTAAATTCCCATTGTCCATTATTATATCCAAGGGTTTCAAAATAAGATAAAAAGAATATGGAAGCTTTTATTTTTTCATTTAATTTAATCATTATAAGATGATAGATTAAAAAAAATTAAAAAATTTTTTAATAAAAAAATATATTAAAAGTTTATAATTAAAGAGTTTTATATCATTATATAATAATGTCCAAACATTTCATAGAAATAAATTTTGAACAATTAAAATTTAATTTATATGAGCTATTAGCAGTCCCTACTAATGCAACTGAAAAAAAAATAAAAAAATCATATAGAAAATTAATTATTAAATTTCATCCAGATAAAAATAATATTATAGATGAAGAAATTTATAATCACTTAACTTTAGCTAATCAAATATTAACTGATCCCAAATTAAGAGAAAAATATGATGAATGGTTAAAATCATCATTAGAAGAAAGTGCAGGACATGAAACTTTAAAACATAATTTTAAAAATAGTCAAGATGTAAACTATATTCCTACTATGCCAGATGAAGCTAGACAAATGTATTATGATAAACATAATAAATTAAATGAAAAACATGGAATTAGTAATTTCAACGAAGAATCAACAATTGATAAATATTCAAAAAAGAAAATAGAAATGGATGAAGAAATTTTAATAAATAACAATATTAAAAACAAAAAGGAATTTAATAATTATTTTGATAATATAAAATCTGATAATGATAATCAACAAATTATCAGATCAACTGCAAAAGAAGAAATAATGGAATATAATGGGGAAATATTAGGAGATAAGTATTTATCAGTTTTAAATTATGATTTATTATATTCAAATGATAATGTACAATCAACAAATTATTCAAGTTTGGATAGAGCATTTAAACTGCAACCAAAAATTGATTTTAAAGAAGTTAACATAACTGAAAAGATGAAAGAATATAAAAATATGAGTGATGATTTATCAAATTTATATCAAGAATCAAAAGATCAAAATCCACCAGATTCATTTGATATTTAAAATTCAATGTTATTAACTAATTTCCAATAAGAAATAGTTTTGTCAACATAATAACAAATGTAAAGATATTCTTTAGAATCATTTAATTTAAATACACCGAATAAACCAACACAAGGATTTTTAAAATCAATAAGATACAAACTTTCATTAAAATCTTCTTTAATTTCAGATTTTACAACTTTCTTGCTATCTTCTAATTTACATACACGGTCTTCAAGATAATTAATTTTAACAAGTAGTTCTTTAATAATTTTTTCAAAATCATGGTTATTAATTTTTAATTTACTAAAATTACCTTGTTCTGCACTAATAGAATTATTAGTTAATACTAAAGATTTATTGTTTGATTTTATTTCTAAAAATGGATTATTGTTAATATCATATTCCATTTTTATTAAACCATTTTTGTTAATGTCTTCTAATTTAATAATTTTTTTAAAATTAGCTTTTTCAAATTTACAATATTTATTTTGAGTAGTTTCAGAATGAGTAAAATCATCTAATTTAACAATTTGTGGCATTTATATCTAACTTGGTATAAAAAATTTTTTTTGGTTGTTAAATTATTCATCATTTAAATTATCTATAGATTTATCTATAGATTTATTTATTAAATCATTAACAACTTCTTTCACTATAAAATTTCTATAATATTTTTTAGCAACTATTTCTCCATCATCTATGTAGGTTTGTATAATTTCTGTATCAATTTTGAAATTTAAAGATTCTTCCCTTGTACATTTTATTTCTAAATATTTATATTCAATTTTGTATTTTTTAATATGTTTTATTATATTTAAGCTTAAGGAATCAATAGCTACACAACACAAACCAGAAAAATACCTAGTCAAGGATGATAATGAATTTTCAGAATTATTAGCAATTACTAAACCAAAAGAAGTTTCTGGTTCATGATATTGCAAAGGAAAATTATTTGTTAATCCTCCATCGACATAAAAACAATTATTATATTCTACAGGAGTAAAAAAAAAAGGAACTGATATTGACATTTTAATTGCTAAAATGATAGAAGCGTCGGATGTTTCTAAATAATTAAAAACTTCACCTCTTGATTTAGTATAATTAGTAACATATATATTTAGCTCTTTACCAGTTAAATTGTAAAGTTCAATGAAAGAAATATCTTCACGGTTATATTTTTCTTTTAAAAAAGTTATAACTGCAGTAATTATTTTTTCTCCAGTATTCATTCCAAACATTGTTAAAATAGTATTACAATTTATATCAGGAATAAATTTACAAAAATCAAATTGTAATACAAATTCAATTAATTCATCTATAGTAAATCCTATATTAATAAAAAAAACTAAAATAGAACCAGCTGAAGTACCAGATAAAATTTTTAAATTTGATATTTTTAAAAAATTATTTTCTTCTAAATATTTTAATGCACCTAAATAAGAAATTCCTTTAATTCCTCCACCACCTAAACAAAGTGTATTTATCATTATATAAATTAAACTATATAATCTTTAAATTTAAATATTGTTATTTAGTGCTAAATGATGTACCACATCCACAATTTGCAGATGCCATTGGATTTTCAAAGTGAAAAGATTCACCCATAATATCTTTTTTCCAATCTATTTTTGTTCCTAGTAAATGAATTAGACTATGACCACAAACTTGTATATTTTCTAATGGTGTATCTATTCTGTTTGGTAAATTTTTAATATCATTTTTTAAACAAATCACTTCATCTAATTTCTGTGGTAATTCATTTGTTGGTTTTAGTTTATAAGTAAATCCATTACATCCTCCTCCTTTAATGTAAAAAAAAATTGATTTAGTTGAATTTTCTTTAGCTATTTTTGAAAATTGTGCAAGTGCCGAACAAGTAATATTTAATATTTTTTTTTGTGACATGTTATAATATAAAAGATATTTTAAATAAATTTAATAATTATATTTAAATTATCCATTAATATAATGAGTATAATTCCCCACTATTTTAATAGTGAATTATTTTTTAATTTTGTAAAATCTTCAGAGTTATCACTGGTATATATTAATTTTTTTATTGCTTTAATTTATGAAAAAAAAGAATCATTATTTTTATCAATGTTAATTATTTTTAGTTCAACAATTAATTATTTTTTAAAACATGTTATATCAGTTCCTATATTTAATATGTTTGGAGATTATATCCCAATATTTGGTCAAGGAAGTAGACCTTTGGGAGCATCAGATTGTGGTTATTTTAATAATTGTCCAAAAAAATTATCAACTAGTTTTGGTTTTCCAAGTGGACATTCACAATTTGCAGGATTAAATTCAGGATTTTTAATTAGAGATATTATATATAAAAATACAAGAGATGGTAAATTTAGTAGTTTAAAGAAAAAAGATAAAATGTCAGTAATTTTGTTATTATTATTTATCCCAATAATGATGTATTCGCGAGTATATATTGAGAAATGTCATACTTTGGAACAAACCATTTTTGGTGCTACAATAGGTTTGATTTTAGGTTATAAATCACATGATTTGTACCTTTATATTAATAAAAATTATAATAATGTTATTAATTTACAGTCTTCATCAAAAAAGTTAATAATGTTTATAATTTTTTTTTATTTAACATTTTGTAAATAGAAATTATATATATTATTTAATAAAAATATTTTACCAAGTAATATATTATGGTAAATGCACAAGATTTAATTAAAGAGCAAAAAAAAAGAGAAGAAAAAAAAGTTATAACGTTTGAAAAGATTTATAAAACTATAGAAAAAAAAATAGTACTAGCTAGTGCTAGTAATTATTATTATGTATGGTATGAAGTACCTGAATTTATTCTTGGATTACCAACTTATGATTTAAAAGGTTGTATCGAGTTTGTAAAAAAAAAATTAAAAGAAAATAATTTCAAATGTGATTTCTACACACCTAATATACTTTTTATTAAATGGTTTCCTGAATAATTAATTCCTATTTAAATTATAAATCATGTTTAAAAAAATTATTATACTAAATCCAATTAGAACTAGAACAATAACATCCCTATAATCATCTAGCATTAAAATTAATTTATTAACTAAATTTGGTCTAAATTTTTTTCTAAGAACATCTCTGCATCTTCTACTTTTTAAAACTTTACCAATTAATTTTTCTCTTTCTCTTTTATCATTTATAGTATCAGTAAAATTTTCATAGATAGAATCTTCAGTTGCGTTATAATAAATATTCTTTTTTTGTTTTTTTATTTTTTTAAAAGTTTCTTTAATAGGGCTATCGGATTGAGTTTCTATATTTTTTTCAGTATCAGATTTTTCATTTTTTAAATTTTCAGTTATGTATTCATTATTTCCCCAAGCTTCATTTATGGTACAAAATTGCATTAGTATTATTTTTTACTTGAGATAATAATCCCGTAAAAAACAAATAAAATATTTAATTTTTTTAAATTATTTTTAAAAAAATTTATCTAAATTCATATATATATGGATTTTGTAAATAATTTTTACGAAACTTTACACAGTAACAAGTACGTTTCAACAATTTTAACTACATTTTTAGTTATTTATGGTTCTATGGCTGCTCCGTCATTACCATCTTTATTAAAAAAGCTTTTTAATAATATTGTTTTCAAAGTAATTGTTTTAAGTTTAATTGCTTATTCAGTTAACAAAGATCCTAAGTTGTCAGTAATGTTATCTAGTGTTTTTGTTATTGTTTTAAGTTTAATTGGTCAACAAGAATTTTTTGAAGGATTTGCTGATCATAAACATGTTCATGACGATGATATGATGAATGTTAATGTTGATGAAAAAGAAGAAGCCCATAAATCTTTATGTCGTGGTAAAAAAGATAAAGAATTTTTCAAAAGATGTTGTGAAGATTTTAAAACAGGTGAACCAAGCCTAACTGGTAAATGTTTAGATAAAATAGAAGAATGTAAACCAGGAGCTTCAGATAAACCAGATTTTGATTATGAAGGTTTAGTATGTTTTTCAGAATCAGAAATGGATGAAATGGACGAATATGATGAAGAAGAAAATAAAGGTGATTTAGTTCTAGATAATGACATTAATGATGAAATGTACAAAGATGTTTAAATAACATAATAATTATTAAGCAGTATATTACAATTAATTTTTAAAGTATATAAAATAATTTAAAAATTATTAATTTTCTACTTTAAATATATATCTGTATGGATTTAATAGATTCAAAGCTATCTATTTTATTTAATAATAAATTTTCTTCAACAATAATAATAATAATATTAGTTGGATATGCTAGTTTGGTTCGTAATACTGTTCCTTTATTTATTGTAAAATTATTTGATAATCCAATATTTAGAATATTAGTTTTAAGTTTGATTATTTACAAAGGAAATAAAGATCCAAAATTAGCAATTTGTATTGCTATTGCTTTTACAATAACAATGAATTTAATTTCAAAACAAAAAATTTTAGAAAATTTTGCTGATCATACTTCAATTCCTGATACTCAACCAAGTTCTGAACCAGACTATTCTACAGATACTACAAGTGATTCTACAACTGATCCTAATTCTACAAATGATTCTGATGCAGATTCTACAGGTGACCCTACAACTGATCCTACAGCTGATCCTTCAGCTGGTTCTACAACTGACCCTACAGCTGACCCTACAGCTGATACAACTGATGCAGATGATACTGGAGCTATGGTTGATGAAAATGATACTATGTAAATGTAGATTATTTTTAAATAATAATAAAATTAAAAATAATTTAAGAATAATTATTTTTCTAAGTTTTATATATATGGAAATTGTTGACAATACTTTAAATTTAGTATTTAAAAATAAATATTCATCTACAATTTTAACTATTATGTTAATTTGCTATGCTTCTTTAACAAGACCAACTTTACCAAGATTAATAGTTGTATTATTTGAAAATCCTATCTTTAGAATTTTTATTTTAAGTTTAATTGTTTACAGAGGGAATAAAAATCCTAGATTTTCATTAATCGTGGCAACTGGATTTACAATAATTATGGATCTTATCTCAAAAAAGAAAATATTTGATACCTTTACAAATGTTGATAGTGCTATGGATACCACTAACATTGATACTAACATGGATGATGCTAACATGGATGATACTAACGTTGATAATACTAACGTAAATACACCAAGTATGGATTCACCTGCTGTTGACGATGATTATATTGATGGTAATAATGAACCAGATGCTGCAGATGATGATGGAGATTATGACCCATATGTTGAAGAAGAACATGATGAACATGATGATGAAAATTTAAAATATATAGTAGAAGAAGAAAATGAAAAATGCAGAGAATTACCAGATGGCACTGACACATGTTCAGATGATCAAATATGTGATAAAGGAAAATGTATAGATGCAACATAAATTCAAACTCACTAAATTTTTTAAAATTAAATTAATAAATTTAATTTTAAAAATATGTCTTGCGTCAAGTTAAAGAAAAGAATATTACTATATATATAATGAATAATGATTCAGATACTTCTGCTGAAATGGATATAAACATTTTAGATAATAATGATAATAAAATAGATGTAACACAGCAAAATAACCATGAAATTCCAAAAACAGATATTAATACAAAAAAACCAGAAAGTAGTGATACTGATTACTATTTAAATTTGTTGGCAAATCAAGATAAATTAAACGACGATTCTGATAATAAATCAGACGCATCTTCATCATTGAGTGAAATTATAGAAAGTGAAGAAGAAAGTGATGATTCAGAAAGTGAAGAATCAGATAAAGAAAAATCTAGTGAAAAATCATCTAATAGTTCTTCAAAAGCAAACTATCACAAAGTAAGCTTGTCTCCAAAAAAATCACCTAGTCCAAAATCAAGTCCAAGAAGAGCAAGTCCTAGAAAAGAAAATATTAGATTTGAACCACCAAAACAAGTAGAATCTTTTGAAGTAAAAAAAGAATTGAGTCCACAAGAGTTAAGAATGAAGAAAATTGAATTATTAAGAAAATTGTCAGAATTAAAAGCTAAAGGATACGAACTATCAAAAGGTTATAATTTTGATTCATCAATAGAAGAAATGGAATATGAATTTGAGTTATTAAAGAGTTTTGCCAATAAAAGAAATGGAGTAAAATTATATAAAAATATTTTACTAAATACAGTATCTGCAGTAGAATTTTTAAATGATAAATATGATCCATTTGATTTTCAATTAACTGGTTGGTCAGAACATATGAGTGTTGAAGTAGATAGTTATGATGAGGTAATAGAAGAAATTTATGAAAAATATAAAGGAACTGGTAAAAAAATGCCAGCTGAAATAAAATTATTGATGTTAATTTTAGCTTCTGCATCAGCATTCCACTTTTCTAAATCAACATTTAAAAACTTACCTGGAGTAGATAAAATTTTACAAAATAATCCTGATTTAATTTCAAAAATGATGAATCCACAAAAAGAAAGTTCACAGTTTATGACTGAACAGGAAATTAACATTGAAAGACAAAGGAAAAATATTTTAGAAAAAGAAAAACAAATGCGTAGAGGACAGAATCAACAACAACCTGTGGTAAATAATGTATCATCATTTCAAAATAATCAATTTGCTCCAGTAAATAATAACCAACAAATAAATACTCCACCAGTTCAAGGTGGTGGTATAAAAGCTCCAATGAATGTTCAAGATATTTTAAATAGACTTCATAATTCTGAAAACAATAATTCAAGTGATACTCAAGATGAAAATAGTTCAAATAATGATAGATTAGTAGGATCTACTTCATTAAATAGTAGCGAAAAAAGAAAAGGAAGGAAAAAGAAAACAATAATGACTATTTCATAAATTAAATTAATTAATTATTAATAAATAATTATTTAATTTATTTAAAACATATTTAAAATTGAATCAATATCTCTTTGTTGAGATAAATATTTTTTATTAATATTTTTTGTTTGGATAGTATCTACTTCACTATCAAGTAAGCTATTAACTAAATCATTTACATCATTATAATTAACTTGAGATATTTCATTAGATTGTTGAAAAACATTATTATCTTCGCTTGTAACACTGGTTTCTGTGTTAATAACTTCTTGATTCATGTAATCATAATCAATATTAAAGCTAGTAGCACTAGTCATTGGTTCTTCATTTAAACTTTCTTCAGACCAATTAATATTAGTTAAATTTAAATCAGAACTAGATTCATCGTCTTTAGAAATAAAGTTTGTAAAAGTATTAATTAATTCATTACTTTCTTTGTTTTCTTCAGAGTTTTCTTTAAGATTATATTTTTTATTGTATGAAAAATTATTTAATTTATTTAAAGTATTAATTATTTCATCTTTACCATTTTTATCAATAACATATTTAATATCGTCATTTACAACAACATTATTTTCGATATCGCTTACTAAATTTTGATAATTTGTGACATTAAAATTTTTAGTTAAATTATAGATTTTTTTAAAATCAGATTTACTAATATTCATATACTATAAATTATAAAAAAATATTTTTAAATTCAAATATTTAAATATTTTTTTATTAAATTTAAAGACAAGTTATTATATTTTAAATAATGCCTTCAGAAGAGATTAAACCTAAAAAAAGAGGTAGAAAACCTAAAAACCAAATATCTAATGTTGTAAATAATAAAATAGAAATAAAATCAGAAGAAGAGCCTTTAATTGCTCATTTAAGTATAAATCTCAAGGATATAATGGAAGAGAATGAAACCGAAAATTCTACTGCAATAGAAGAAGATTCAGTTTCTAATTTTTCTGAATCAGAATCTGTTTTTTTAAAATGTGATAAACCAAAAAAACAAATTTTAGAAGATGGTGAAACAGATTCTACAAATGAAATAAAAAAGTTAGAAGATGAAATGTTAAAATTAAAATTAAAGTTATTAAAATTAGTAAAGAATGATAAAATAGAAGTAGTAAAATCTAATTTTAGTAAAGATGTAAAATGTTGGTGGTGTAAAAATTGTTTTGATTCACCTGCAGTTGGTTTACCTGAAATTTATTTTAATGATAAGTTTCATTGTATTGGTAATTTTTGTTCTTATAATTGTGCTCTAGCATATAATATTGATGAAAATGATAATGTATGGAAAAAGACTTCTTTATTAAATTTACTTTATCATAAAACTTATAATACAAATAAAAAAATAATTGCAGCACCAAATTGGAAACAAC
>CESZ01025427.1_pt1 | contig 14860 bp, 11 predicted proteins | sample 531081 | NCBI WGS metagenome assembly CESZ01 (sample SAMEA2621260, study PRJEB7988) | marine metagenome | biome: marine biome (ENVO:00000447); feature: surface water layer (ENVO:00002042); material: "saline water (ENVO:00002010), including plankton (ENVO:xxxxxxxx)" | depth 5 m | reverse complement strand
TCAAACTCAATTCTTGCATTAGCAATATCAGGTGTATCACTAATAACCGAAACTCCGCTAGATGAAATCTGCTTTATTGGGGAATTAACCGAATTTAAAATAATATCAATATCGTGAATCATCAGATCAAGAACTACAGAAACATCAGTTCCTCTTGGATTGAACTGAGCTAATCTATGCGATTCAATGAACATGGGTTGACTGATATTATTTTCAACAGCTGTAAATGCAGGATTAAATCTTTCTACGTGACCAACCTGAATTTTCACATTATTTAATTTTGATTTTTCGATTAAATTGAAAGATTCCTCCGTGTTAGAGCAAACGGGCTTTTCGATAAAAACATGAACTCCGTTTTCAACAGCTTTCAAAGCATAGCTATAGTGAGAGGGGGTGGGTGTGACAATGTCAAGGACATCTACGTCTTCAATCATTTCTTCAAAACTCGCATAAGATTTACATCCAAACTCACCAGCAGCTTTTTTAGAGATGCTAATATCATTATCATAAACTCCTAACAAATCAAAACTTTCTGATTGATTCATTAGTTTAATATGAATTTTGCCTAAATGACCACACCCTACAATACCAGCTTTTAACATATTTTTTTTTACAAATTTAATATTTTGAAGCTAATAAGTTTTAAATTTAAATCTAAATAATTTTAGTTATTGATTCATTTAAACATAAAGGATTAAGGAATAAGCTTGTTGCTGAATTAATTAAGAAAGGAATAAAAGATTCTTTGGTTTTAGATGCTATTTCTAAAGTGCCAAGGCACTTGTTTATGGACTCAGGCTTTATTGATCATGCATACCAAGATAAGGCTTTCCCAATTTCATCTGGTCAAACCATATCACAACCTTACACAGTAGCCTTCCAAAGTCAATTATTACAAATAAAAAAAGGTGACAAAATTCTTGAAATAGGAACAGGAAGTGGATACCAAGCTGCAGTACTATGTGAAATGGGAGTGAAGCTATATACTATTGAAAGAATCAGAGAGCTTTACAGAAAAACATCTATGTTTTTACCTTCTATCAACTATTATCCAAAGAAAATGATTTATGGTGATGGATATCAGGGTTACTTAGACGAATCTCCATATGATGGTATAATTGTGACTGCAGGCGCTTCTGAGGTTCCCAAAAATTTGCTCTCACAATTAAAGCTAAATGGAAAAATGGTTATACCATTAGGTAATGATATCCAAAAAATGTTGCTTTATACAAAAATATCAGATGAGAATTATGATGTTAAAGATTTTGGAGATTTCCACTTTGTACCAATGTTAAAAGACAAAATCTAACTTTTGTTTTTGTTTATTCTGTCGAGGTTTCTCTTGTTATCCTTGTCTTTCAATGTACTTCTCTTATCAAATAATTTTTTACCTGTGGCAGTAAAAATTTCCATTTTTGCCAAACCTTTTTCGGTAATAAATAACTTGTAAGGAATAATTGATGAACCTTTTTGTTCAACAGATTTTTTAAGTTTATTTAATTCAATCTTATTAAGAAGTAGTTTGCGTGGTCTTTTTGGATTATAATTATCATCATTTGAAAAATCGTATTTTTCAATATTCATATTAATTAAGAATAGCTCATTTTCAAAAAACTTACAAAAACTTTCTCTAATTGAAACTTTATTATTTCTAATTGATTTTATTTCTGCACCATTCAAAACAATACCTGAGACAAATGAGTCTTTTAGAACATACTCAAATTTTGCCCTTTTATTTATTGAAATTATATTATTTTTCATGAAATTTTATCTTGAAGAATTGTAAATAATACTTTTTAATTTTTGCTTGATATTTTCTGAATTATTAAATATTAAAATCTCATCTGACGGAAACGGTAAAAACCCTCCTCTCAAAAGTTTTATCTCTCTCTTATTTAAAAGTCTTTTATCCCCAATATATTCTAGATACGTATTTCTAAACCAAAATTCACTTTCAAGAGGGTATTTGTCAATAATATTTTTTTTGCTGTCATAATATTTAACTTGTGCAATAACTTTTGCAGATTTAGACTGATCAAATTCAATAGTTTTAGCTGAGATCTTAACAATTTTATCAATTTTAATATCATTGCCCAAACTATCCTTCATTACATTGCCGTTTTCGTCTAACTGATATGTGAAACCATCTTTTATGTTCTTTTCTTTTATATTTTCCCTTTCTAAAATTCTTTCCGGTGAAATTATAAAGGACTTAAAAGATAAGTCTATATAAAAATCAAATTTTCCAAAATATTCGTCTTTACTATTGTGAAAAGATTTCCATTTAGAATTCAAATCATAACTTTGAATATTTAAAATTTCTTGTTGTAATTCTTTGTAAATAACTGAATTTGATTCATTAGAAACACTCAACAATATATGATCTACACCTCTTGATAAACATATACTAATTAAAGATCTAGTTTGAAGATAATTTGGATTAATTGATTCAATGGTAACTAAATAGTTATAAGCATTTCTGTAGTCTATCTTATTATTTTTTGAAATAAGTTCTTTAGAAATTTCAAGTAAATAATTAGAGGTTTTATACCTGTATTCTATAAGTTGATTATCATAGTTTTTGAAATTAAATTTTAAACTATTGCTAGAAATATTCATCAATTTATTTTGTCTATTTATTAAATTTTGATATTCATAGTAAATTTTTTCATACAGTTCTGGATTACCATCTTTTTTAAATTGAGAAATTATACTTTCAGATTTAATTACTGATCTCTTAAAAATATCTTTTAATATTGATTCATATTGAATTCTTTTCTTTTTATTTTTTACTTTTTTTAATTCTCCAATAGTTTTGTTAATTGCTTTGTCAAATTCACCAGAAATTACATTTTCATTAATTTTTTTTATAGGACTGCAGCTTATACTGATTGTAAGAAATAAAATTAAAATATGTTTAAAACTCATATGTGTTAATTAATTATTAATAAGTAATTTATTAATGTTGTTAATTCTAATATTTTTTTTTTTCAATTGATTAATTTTGTTTTTGAATAAATATATATACAAATATGCAAAAAGATAAGGAGATATTTAGTTTAATAGATGCAGAAATGAAACGACAAACAGTTGGATTAGAACTTATTGCGTCTGAAAATTATACTAGTGAACAAGTAATGTCTGCTACAGGATCTATTTTGACAAATAAATATGCAGAGGGATATCCAGGGAAAAGATATTATGGTGGCTGTCATATAATTGATGAAATTGAGTTATTAGCAATTTCAAGAGCTAAAGAGTTATTTGGGGCTTGTTGGGCAAATGTTCAACCTCACTCTGGTAGTCAAGCAAATTCTGCCGTTTTTTTTGCATGTCTAAAAACTGGAGATAAAATTTTAGGTTTTGATTTATCTCACGGAGGTCATTTAACACATGGTTCAAGTGTCAACTTTTCAGGTAAATTATATAATCCAGTTTTTTATGGAGTTGATAAAAATACCGGAATGCTAGATTATGATGAAATTGAAAAAATTGCAAAAAGAGAATTACCCCAGTTAATCATTGCCGGTGCCTCTGCTTATTCTAGAGATATTGACTTTAAAAGATTTCGCGAAATTGCAGATTCTGTTGGGTCCTTTTTATTAGCTGATATTTCACATCCATCGGGGCTAATTGCAAAAGGCATATTAAATGATCCTATTCCTCATTCTCACTTTGTTACAACAACTACTCACAAGACTTTGAGAGGCCCAAGAGGAGGATTAATTTTGATGGGTAAGGATTTTGATAATCCCTTTGGTTTAAAATTAAAAAATGGTTCATTAAAAAAAATGTCCTCTTTACTTGATTCTGCCATCTTTCCTGGAAATCAAGGAGGTCCACTAGAACACGTAATTGCTGCAAAAGCAGTAGCATTTGGAGAGGCCCTTTCAGAAGACTTTTTGCATTACATATTGCAAGTAAAAAAGAATGCTAAGGTTATGGCTAACAGTTTTATTGAGAGGGGGTATAAAGTAATTTCAGGTGGTACAGATAATCATATGATGTTAATTGATTTGCGTAATAAGAATATATCTGGAAAGGATGCTGAAGCTCTGCTTGGATCTGCTGAAATCACTGTAAATAAAAATATGGTACCCTTTGATGAAAAATCTCCATTCGTAACATCTGGAATTAGGGTTGGTACAGCTGCCATAACCACCAGAGGTCTTGTTGAAAATGATATGATTAAAATAGTTGATTTTATTGATAGATCTATATTAAATAGATCTGATGAATTAATTTTAAAGAAAATTGCTGATGAGGTATCTGAATTCATGGGTTCAAGACCCCTTTTTGCTACCTAATCTTCAATTATAGTATGTTGAAATGCTCCTAAATCTGAAGAATCTGCCCTGCTATTATTTAAGATGTCAAACGGAGAATTAATAGAGTATTGTAAATTTCCTAATCCTATTAGTTCGGAGAATTGGTTGATTCTAAGATCATTGAAAAAAGGATTAACGAAGTTTGAATTTAAATTATTATACAGATTAATATAATGTGAATTATCGGAAAAATCGTATGTGGGATCGTCAGAAAAATAATTATTGATATCATTAAATCTTACCATAGTATCGTAAAGAGAATAGTTTAGTTCATAACTTCCCAATTTCTCAATTAGAAATTCAATATTTTGGTTTCCATCAATAACAGAGTTAGTAATAATAAGTTCAAACACTTCGTTAATAAATTCATTTTCGTCAGAATCAATATAAAAATTATTAAAAAGTGCAGACGGATATTGTCTGATTCCAGAACTCCAAAAATTTGCAATAGTACAATGATTAAAGTGGAACTTACCTCCATAAATTCCAGCAAATGATGATTGACCGGATTTGTTTATAACTAAATTTTGGGCACTTACAGATGATGAAATTGATAAAATTCCAAAATTACTGCTATTATATATTTGCACATTATTTAAATTAATCATGTAATCGTCAAGATTGTCTCCTCCGTTTGTATATATTCCAACTGATGCATTTTTTATTGTACAATAACTAAATTCGTTATTCAAACTACCTTCCAGTAACCAAATCGTACCCCATTGACCTGGAACATTTTCAAAATATGGTTCTAATCTGTCGCCTTCAAAAATAATTTGATTTTCAAGTTCCGTGGGATTTTGACTAAATTCACCATTTGCTTTGATACTTGCGCCATTTGAGATAATTAGACCAGAATTGTCATGAAAATGTATCCTTGCTCCCTTTTCTATTATTAACTCATTTCCAAGACCAGCTGCAGCATATCCATAAATAACATAAGGCTTATCATTAGTGAAAATCAATTCATCTTCGTCTAAATACCTACCTCTAATATTTGTTTGTTCATTAACTCCATCGCCGTTAAAATCAATCTCAAGAGTTTCATATATAAATTGTTGATCTCCTTCATATCTTTCTGGGTATATGAATACAGCATCCTTTACTAATGAAATAAGTTTCACATCTTGAGTTGAGTTAGAATTTAAAAATTCTATCTTATCTTCATATAAAAAAGAGTTTTGATCAGTGTTTAATTCATTAATATCTATTGTAGTTTCGATAAATATGTATAAACTGTCATTTGCTAGAATTTCGATATTATTAAATCTTTTACCCAGATCATTGTTTTGGTCATATATTCCATCAACATTAAGTCTGTAATATGAATCTTCTCCTTTAGAAAGTTTAATTTCAGGAATCAGAATATTTCTATTGGAATTATTATATACTTTTAGATTGTATGTACTTGAGCCAATATTTGTAAAAACTGTATCTAAGTAAATAGTATCTTTTGAAAAGGTTAATTCAGTGTCATTAACGTCAAAATTAATTTCGTTATCACATGAATTCCATAAAAAACTTACTGTTACAATAAAAAATAATCTTAATAAAAAATTTAACATACTTATTTTTTAACTCTTATTTCAAATATTTTATCCCACATCTTTCCAGTCACAAAAATTGAGTTTCGTTTATTATTATATGCAATACCATTAATTACATCTAGTTCATCATGTTGAGTAACTTTATTTTTAAGAGAAGATAAATCAACAACGCCTTCAATAGCTCCATTTTTTGGATTAATAATTGCTATTCCGTCACGCAAATATCTATTAGCATAAATATATCCATTAACCCACTCTAATTCATTTAAACCTATAATTTTATTTTTATTTGTATAAATTTCGATATACCTTTCTTCATTTAAATTATTAGCATTTAATATCCAGATTTTTTCAGTACCATCACTTTTGTAAAATTTAACTCCGTCGTTACAGATTCCCCAACCCTCTAAGCTATCGCTATATTCAAACGAATTAATTTTATTAAAAGTATTAATATCATAGATAAAACCTATATTTTCTTTCCAGGTTAGCTGGTAAATTTTATTATTCATTATTGTGATTCCTTCTGCGAAATATTTTGAAGGAAGTTTTAGCTCTTTATATGCTTTTCCATTTCTGAAATTTACCTTAACAAGCTTTGATTTTCCATATCTTCCAATACTTTCATAAAGTGTGTCATTATAAAATTCTAAACCTTGTGTGTATAAATTTTTATCTCTACTGAATTCATTAATAATTTCAAAGTCATATATTTCTGGAGTTTTGTTATTTAATAAAGTGAAATTTAATTCTTCAGAATTACTTTTACTTTTTATTATTAATTTCTTAACTCCAAGAGTTAATTTATTCATTAAAAACTTATATTCTCCAGAATTACTAGCATTTGTATTTAGAGGATTAATTTTTTGAATTTTATTATTTGTTTTAATTTCAAATGATAATTGATTATGATTAGAACTTATATTTAGCTTAAGAGTGTCACTTAACTTAATTTTTTTATTAATAAGATTGTGAGATAATAAAATTTCTGAATTTTTATTACCAGTGTCACATGATGTTTCTAGTAAAAAAATAAGTCCTATTAAACTTAATACTAAATATTTTGTTTTTTTCATTCTTAACTCAAATTTAAGTTATATTTTAAACATACTTAAAAAATTATTATTCACTAATTTTATTTAATCGTATATTTGAAGTGGCAAGTCCTACACAACTAGCTCCTGATTAATCCTCCAGGGTGGGAACGCAGCAAAGGTATTCGGTTGTAGCAGTGTGATGTAGATAGCTTGCCATTTTTTTTTATAAATATGTCAAAAGTATTACTAGTAACGGGTAGTTCATCAGGGTTAGGTAGAGCTATAGCCTCACATGTGAGTTTAAAAAATAATTATATAGTTTATGGATCTAGCAGGAATATAAATAAGCTTAATAATTTTTCTTTTTTGCCAATTGAATTAGATGTAACATCAAAAAAATCTATTAATGATTGCATTAAAAAAATCATAAAAAAACATGGAAAAATTGATGTTTTAATTAATAATGCTGGAGTCGGTATAACCGGTCCTTTGGAAGAGACTCCTAATATTGAAATTGAAAGACATTTCAAAACAAACTTGTATGGTCCTATAAACCTTATGAAAAAAGTTTTGCCTCATATGAGAGAAAATAATTCAGGACTAATAATTAATATTACATCAATTGCCGGTTATATTGGTACCCCTTACAGGTCAATTTATAGTGCAGGAAAGTCTTCATTGGATATTATTTCAGAAACACTTAACATGGAAGTTAAAGATTTTAATATAAAGGTTGTTTGTATTGCTCCTGGTGATTATTTAACCAATATATCAAAAAGTAGATTCCATTCACCTATAATTGAGAACTCCCCCTATGGATTAAAATATAAATCATCGTTGGATAAAATGAATCAAAATATAACAAAGGGAGGAAACCCTATAAAGGTTGCAAAACTGGTTGATAAAATCATTCGTTCAAAAAATCCTAAAAAAAAATATATTTCTGGCTCTTATTTAGAGAGATTTGGAATAGTATTGAAATTTATTTTACCCCAAAGAGTTTTTGAATATTTGGTGTTAAAACTTTTTTAAGTTGTTGTCATAAATACGATTTTTTTTATTGTAAATTTATTCAAACTATTTATATGAAATTTTTTATTGATACAGCTAATATTGAACATATTGAAGAAGCTCAAAATTTGGGTATTTTAGATGGAGTAACGACTAATCCATCATTGATGGCAAAAGAGGGTATAACAGGACGTGTTAATATTTTAAATCATTATAAAAATATATGTGAGATTGTAGATGGTGATGTTTCAGCAGAAGTTATTGCAACCGACTTTAAAAATATGATAAAAGAAGGAGAAGAGTTGGCTTCAATTCACAACCAAATAGTTGTAAAGCTACCCATGATAAAAGATGGGGTAAAGGCAGCTAAATATTTTTCGAATACTGGTATAAAAACAAATTTAACATTAGTTTTTTCGCCAGGCCAAGCATTATTAGCTGCCAAGGCTGGTGCAACCTACGTATCACCCTTTTTAGGTAGACTTGATGATATCTCCATTGATGGCTTAAATATAATTTCTGAAATTAGAGAAATTTATGATAATTATAACTTTGAAACCCAAATTCTTGCTGCTTCAATTAGACATACGATGCACATAATTGATTGTGCTAAAATTGGTGCCGATGTTATTACATCACCCCTTTCCTCTATTGTAGGTTTATTAAACCATCCATTGACTGGAATTGGACTAGATAAATTTCTAAAAGATTATAAAAAAGGGAATTAATTTCTATTTTTGCAGCAAATAAAAATTTGAAATGCTTTCAGTATCTAATTTATCCATCCAGTTTGGAAAAAGAATCTTGTTTGACAATGTAAATACCTCCTTCAACAATGGGAATTGTTACGGAATTATTGGGGCTAATGGTGCTGGTAAGTCAACATTCTTAAAAATATTAAGCGGTAAAATTGATCCAACTTCAGGTGATGTATTTCTAGAGGCAGGCAAAAGGATGTCAGTTCTTGAACAGGATCATAGAATATTTGATAGCAACTCTGTCTTGGAAACGGTTATTATGGGAGATATCAAATTATATGAAATCAAGAAAGAAATTGATTTTTTATATGAAAACTACTCAGATGAAAATGCAGAAAAAATAGGTTCTCTTCAAGTAAAATTTGAGGAAATGGATGGTTGGAATGCTGAGAGTAACGCAGCTTCATTGCTATCAAATTTAGGTATCAAAGAATCTTTGCATCAGTCAAAAATGATTGATATGGATCCTAAATTAAAGGTTCGTATATTATTAGCAAAATCATTATTTGGAAATCCTGATGTACTTATAATGGATGAACCAACAAATGACCTTGATTATGAAACTATCTCTTGGTTAGAGCATTATTTAGCAAATTTTGATAATTGTATAATAGTTGTTTCACATGACAGACATTTCTTAGACTCAGTATGTACACATATTTCTGATATAGACTTTGGTAAAATTAACCATTATTCAGGTAATTATACCTTTTGGTATGAATCCTCTCAATTAGCAGCAAGACAAAAAGCTCAACAAAATAAAAAAGCTGAAGAGAAAAAGAAGGAACTTGAAGAGTTTATAGCTCGATTCAGTGCCAATGTTGCTAAGAGTAAACAAGCAACTAGTAGAAAGAAAATGATTGATAAATTGAATATTCATGAAATTAAGCCATCTAGTAGAAGATATCCCGCAATTATATTCGAAAGGGAAAGAGAGGCGGGGGATCAGATTTTAAATGTTGAAAATCTATCTACATCTATTGAAGGAGAATTGTTATTTAGTAAAATTGACATGAATTTAGTCAAAGGTGATAAAGTCTTGCTCTACTCAAAAGATTCAAGAGCTACAACTAGTTTCTTTCAAATAATCAATGAAAAACTTACAGCTGATTCTGGAAATTATAAATGGGGTATAACAACTAATCATTCATATCTACCTTTAGATAACAGTGAGTTTTTTAACAAGAATATTTCTTTAGTTGACTGGCTAAGGAACTGGGCTAAAACAGAGGAGGAACGTGAAGAAGTATATTTAAGAGGTTTTTTAGGAAAGATGATATTTTCTGGTGAAGAAGCATTAAAAAAGTGTACAGTTCTTTCAGGAGGAGAGAAGGTTAGATGCATGCTTTCAAAGATGATGATGAAAAAAGGAAATGTTCTAATTTTAGACGAACCAACAAACCATCTTGATCTTGAAAGTATTACTGCTTTTAATAATTCCCTAAATAAATTTAAGGGAACAGTTTTACTTTCAACACATGACCACCAGTTCGCCCAAACAATTTCTAATAGAGTTATTGAATTAACTCCTAACGGTGTTATTGATAGGTATATGAAATTTGACGATTATATGAGTGATGATAAAATTAAAGAATTACGAAATGTAATGTATAAATTATCTTAATTCAGCATTAAATTCTTTTTCTAATTTATTTATTACACTTGTCATGACAGACTCAATTTCACTATCTGATAGTGTTTTATCATTGTCTTGAATTTTGAAGGATAATCCGTAGCTTTTTTTATTTTTTGGTAAATTTTTGCCCTCATATACATCAAATAAAGTAATTTCTTTTATTAATTTTTTATTTATTTGTTTTGATGCTTTATATATATTTTCAAATTTAATATCAGAATCAATTAAAATTGATAAATCCCTAGTGACTTCAGGGTATTTTGAAATTCTTTCAAATTGCACAGGTTTATTTGAAAATTTATTTAAAACTGCATCAATATCAATTTCTGCATAAAAAACATCTTCATTTAAATCATAAAATTTACAAATATCTTTATTGATTAAACCAAAACTTAATATTTCAGATTTATCATATGAAATTATTTCTCCCTCAGAAATATTATTTGACACTATTGGTTTTGATTTAATTTTATTAAATCCCAATTTTTCGATTATAGATTTGATAATTCCTTTTAAAAAATAATAGTCAGATTTTTTTTCAGGATTACTCCAATGCTGATTACTTTTAGGGCCGTATATAAATATTGCTATCTTTTCAATCTCATTATACTTAGCATCATTAGCCTTGTGGTATATTTTGCCAAATTCAAATAATTTTAAATCAATTTTTTTCCGATTCACATTATGTTTAATAACATCTAGTCCAGACAAAATCATTGAATTTCTGAGTTGTGACTGGTCGATACTGGAGAAATTAATCATTTCAATATTTAACATATCTTTTAAATCACTATTGAGTTCGTTTCTTTTCTTTGAAACTAATGAATTAGTTATTATTTCATAAAAACCTAATGAGACAAGATGGTTAGAAATAATATTAATAATTTTACTCTTATAATTATTTTTCTTTAAAACAATCGATTGATTAATTTTTGTGCTAGAATTAATATTATTATATCCATATATTCTTAATATTTCTTCAATTATGTCAACATCTCTTTTTACATCATTCCTGTAGCTAGGTACGCTTAGACCTAGATTAGATTCAGTAATACTATTAATTTTAATGTCTAATGAACTAATAATATTTTTAATTATTTCTTTTTCAATTTTTTGTCCAATAATTTTTTCAACTTTATTAAAACTTAATATTATTTTATTATTCTCAAAAGGTTTTGGATAAAGATCAATTAAATCACTAGACACGAAAGAGCCTTCACAAATTTCTTTAATCATCAAAACAGCACTTTTTAAAGCATATTTGGTAATATTTGGGTCAATTCCTCTTTCAAACCTGTATGATGAGTCTGTAATCAAATTATGATGTTTTGCACTTTTTCTAATGCAAACTGGGTCAAAAAATGCACTTTCAATGAATATTGTATTAGTATTTTCAGAAATACCCGAATCTATTCCTCCAAAGATTCCTGCAAGACATAAAGGTTTGTTTACATCGGAAATGGTTAAATCGTTTGGGTTAATTGTTCTCTCTATATCATCTAATGTTTTAAATTTTATTTCTTTTGAATATTTTTTTACAATAATTGATTGGCCTTCAATCTTATCAAAATCAAATGCGTGAAGTGGTTGGCCAATATCATGCATAACATAGTTTGTTACATCAACAATATTATTGACCGGTGATAATCCAATTGAAATAATTTTATTTTGAAGCCATTTTGGAGAATCAACAACTTTAATATTATCAATTACAATTCCACAATATCTTGGAGTTGACAAGAAATCTTCAACAGTAACTTTAATTCTTTTTGTTTTATTATCAATTTTGAAATTACTTACGGAAGGTGTATTAATTTTTATTTTATATCCTTGATGTAAAAGTTTGGCTCTTAGGTCTCTTGCAACTCCGAAATGACTCATTGCATCAGCTCTATTTGGGGTCAGTCCAATTTGATAAATCCAGTCTGATTCAACTTTAAAGATATCACTAAGAGGAGTTCCTGGATCATATTTGTCTTCAAGAAGCATAATGCCATCATCAGTATCTCCAAGATTTAATTCATCTTGTCCACATATCATTCCATTGCTGATCTCACCTCTAATTTTACTTTTTTTTATTTTGAGTTTTTTGTTATTTGGATAAAGGGTAGTGCCAGAAGTTGCTATTGCTACTGTTTGATATTTATCAACATTTGGAGCGCCACAAATTATTTGTAAAAGATCATCTTTTCCTATATCAACAGTGGTTATCTTAAGTCTATCAGCATTTGGATGATTTTTAATAGATTTGGTCTTTCCTACTACAACACCTTTAAGGCCGCCTGGAATAGATTCAAATTTAGTTATAGATTCAACTTCAAGGCCCAGAGAAGTTAGCTTTTCTCCAATCGATTCATAACTATCTTTAAATTCTAAAAATTGTCTAAGCCAGTTGTATGAAATTTTCATTTGAAGTTTTGTGTATTGAAAACAAATATAAGAATACTAAAAATCTAATGAAATCAAAACTTTTATAATAATAATATTTTATGGATATTTAAATAATGAAAATTATATTTTATTTTTTTTTATTTACAATTTTATATAATTGTTCTGAAAATAAAAACCTTTACTTTTCTGAATATATCGGATACTTAAAAGCAAATGATTCAATACAAATACCCTTTAACTTCCAAATTAAAAATAATTTAATGATTATTTCTAACGCTGAAGAACTTGTAGAGTTAAAAATTAGTGTTGAAAAAAGTGATTCTTTGAAAGTTGAATCTCCATATTTTGAAGATATAATAATGTATTTTGATCACAAAGATTCATTGAGTGGATTCTACTATAATAATAGTTTAGACAGAAAAATACCTTTTAATGCAAAACATGGAAATAAAAGGTTCGATATAAAAAATGAGTTTAAAAATTTTAGTGGCAGTTGGAGGGTAATTTTTAATTACAATGATGATGATGCCTTTGATGCTGAAATGATGGTTGATCAAAATAATCATCTGTTAGAAGGCACTATTAGAACAGAAACTGGGGATTATGGCTTTATGCAAGGAGTATCTAATCAAAATAGAATTAGTATGTCAAATTTTAACGGATATAGAGCATATATGTTAGATGGTTATTTAAAAAGTGATACAATAAAGGGGTTTGTATATATGGGTAATTATAATTCAAGAAAATTTATTGCCTTTAAGCAAGAAGGATTTAATCTATCTGACCCATATGGTTTAACTAAAATGAAAGATGGCTATGAAAATTTTATATTTAGCTTTAAAAATACAGAAGGAAAATTAATTAGTGATCAGGATAAAAAGTTTGACGGTAAGGTTAATATTATTCAAATTATGGGTTCATGGTGTCCAAATTGTTTAGATGAATCAATATATTTATCCAAAGTTGCTGAAGATTTTGAAAATGTCATGATTACTTCTATAGCTTTTGAATTTGCAAAATCTGAGGAGAAGGCTTTAAAAAATTTGAAAAAACTTAAAAATAAACTTAGAATTGATTACGATATATTACTAGCTCAATTTGGATCAAGTAATAAAGAAGATGCATTAAAAAAACTTCCATCTCTTGAAAGCCTTATCTCATACCCGACTCTTATTGTTGTTGATAAAAATAAAAAAGTAAGGCGCATACATACTGGCTTCAATGGACCTGCAACAGGTGAAAAATATCAAAATTTTATAATTGAATTTGAGCATTTTATTGAAACATTAATAAACGAAGATTGAATCTTTAGCTGATATATTCCCAAAGATCCTTTTTCTCAATCATTTTTTTTAAATTACTTTTAATTAATGAATTATTTTGATTTTCCAGGTTAGGATCTTTAAGAGTAATTTTTTTTACAAGTTTTCTAATTTTTTGAATTAATTGGCTGTCATTGACAATATTTGTTACTTTTAGTGGAATTTCTCCGCTTTGTTGGGTTCCCATTATATTCCCAGGCCCTCTAAGCTCAAGATCTTTTTCAGCAATGACGAAACCATCATTGGTTTTTTCCATAGTTTCCATCCTAATTTTACTTTCCTTTGTTTTTTTATATCCAGTGATTAGAAAACAATAGCTTTCATATTTTCCTCTTCCAACTCTACCTCTAAGTTGATGAAGTTGAGATAGCCCAAATCTTTCAGCACTTTCAATAATCATTACAGTTGCATTTGGAATATCTACACCAACTTCAATTACAGTAGTGGATACTAATATTTGAGTTTTGTTTTCAACGAATCTTCGCATTTCATATTCTTTTTCTTCGTTATTCATTTTACCGTGTACAATTGAAATTTGATATTTTGGCATTGGGAAGTCCCTAGAAAATGTTTCATATCCGTCTAAAAGGTCTTTAAAATCAAGTTTTTCACTCTCTTTAATAAGAGGGTATACAACATACGCTTGTCTTCCCTTATTAATTTCTTTTTTTAAAAAGTCTAATAATTTAAATCTATCTCTTTGGGTTTGATGGAAAGTTTTAATGTATTTTCTCCCCGGAGGTAACTCGTCTATAATAGACATGTCAAGGTCTCCATAAACCGACATAGCTAGTGTTCTTGGAATTGGAGTTGCAGTCATGATTAATATG
>CESZ01206239.1_pt1 | contig 14880 bp, 13 predicted proteins | sample 531081 | NCBI WGS metagenome assembly CESZ01 (sample SAMEA2621260, study PRJEB7988) | marine metagenome | biome: marine biome (ENVO:00000447); feature: surface water layer (ENVO:00002042); material: "saline water (ENVO:00002010), including plankton (ENVO:xxxxxxxx)" | depth 5 m | reverse complement strand
CAAACCTGGTTTGGCAATTAATGAAGGAATAAGGGCTTCTTCAGGTGAGTTAATAGTAATACTCTCTGCACATTGTTTACCAAAGAACGAATTTTGGCTTGACGATCTCACTTCTGCAATCAACTTGGATGAAAGCTTGGCTGGAGTTTATGGTAAACAGGTCCCTATGGATTTTTCTAGTGATAATGATAAACGAGACTTATTAATAGTTTTTGGAGAAGATGAACGAATACAAATAAAAGATAGCTTTTTTCATAATGCTAATTCAATAATACGAAGAAAAGTTTGGGATCAAATAAATTTTAATGAGAAAATCTCTAATATTGAGGATCGAATTTGGGCTCAAGATGTAATAAAAAATGGCTTTAAAATTAAATATATACCAAAAGCAGCTGTATATCACTATCACGGAATACACCAATCTGGGAATCTCAAGCGGCTTGAAGGTGTTACCAATGTAATAGAAAATTTCAAAAATGCTGAGGCTAAGCCTAATTTAATACAGCCAGATGAATTTGAAGTTTGTGCTGTTATTCCTATTAGAGGAGAACCCTTGATCTTTGGAAATAAATGTCAATTACAACTTGCTGCTGAAAGTATTTTTACGAATAAACATGTTAATAGATTTTTTGTTACGACAGATTCTGAATATACTTCTAATTTAGCTAGAGATCTAGGCTTTGAGGTTATTGGTTTAAGAGATAAAAATATGGAAAACTCAAAAACTACTATTGAAGAAGTACAAAGTTGGCATCTTCTACAACTAGAAAAAGAACTATGCTATTTGCCTGATGTTATTGTTCATGCAGAAATTACATTCCCATTTAGACCAAAAAATTTAATTGATAATTTAATCGACTTATTTGCCAAGACTGGTGCTGATACTGTTTTACCAGCTAAGTTTGAATATACTTGGGCTTGGAAAGAAATTGCTGAAAATAATTTAATTCGTTTAGATGATGGAGATATTCCTAGAGAATATAAAAAATCACTTTTGCTGGCTTCTCATGGACTTGGTTGTGTAACACATAGTGAAATTGTGAGGAGAAAAACACTTGTTGGGGAGAAGATAAAATTGATGCCAATTGAAAATCAAATAAATTTTATAGAAGTTCGTACTGAGGAACAGAGCAAATTTTATTCTTCTAAAATATTTATGGAATAATTTTTAAGAGATTTTTATTTTTAATAAAAAAGATTTAAACAAAATTAAGAAGAATTTTATAAAAATATAATTTTATGTAGTTAATCATAATTTTCTGTTAGCAACTTATGAAGTAAAAGCAAATATTTCTAGAAAAAGTTTATTTATGAATATAATATTAAAGTTAAAATGCATTTAATTTTTTTAAATTTAAGGTTCAAAATAATAATATTTTTTTCTTACTTTAATTAAATGTTTAGAGTCTAAGTTGCTAAAAAATTTAAAAATATTAAATTTAATAGTAGCAATTTTTTTTTGCTTCTTGGTATATGTAATCTGTTATATTAAATAAATGATATTAAAGAAAAATCTTGAAAGGATTAGCAGATGTATTTAATAATTCAAAAGTTTTAATAACTGGTCATACGGGTTTTAAGGGATCATGGTTAGCTCTCTGGCTTTATAAATTAGGAGCTAATGTTTATGGAATATCTAATAATATCCCAACAGAGCCATCTCATTTTAAAGATGCTGAAATTTCTGAACTGATTGAGGATTTAAGATTAGATATTTTAAAAATTAATGAGTTGGAAAATGCTATTAATAATATTAGTCCCGACTTCATTTTCCATTTAGCCGCACAACCTATAGTTAAAGAATCATATGTTAATCCCCTTAAAACTTGGCATTCAAATACGATTGGCACATTAAATATTTTAGATATTTTGAGAAAACTCAAAAAAAGTTGTATCGTAGTTTTTATAACAAGTGATAAAGCGTACGATAATCAAGAATGGTCTTGGGGGTATAGAGAAAATGATAGGTTAGGAGGTGCAGATCCATACAGCGCTTCAAAGGGTGCAGCTGAATTGGCAATTTCTTCTTATTTTAGATCATACTTTAATGATAATGACTCTCCTATTAGATTGGCATCGGCCCGCGCAGGTAATGTAGTGGGAGGAGGAGATTGGGCTATAGATAGAATCGTACCTGATTGCGTCAGGTCTTGGAGTTCAGGTAAATCTGTTATTCTACGCAATCCACAATCAACCAGACCATGGCAACATGTTTTGGAACCTTTAAGAGGATATTTAATATTAGCTGCTTATTTGAAGATTAATAAAAATATTAATGGTGAGTCCTATAATTTTGGGCCTGTCTCTGAACAGAATAAAACTGTAATTGAGTTGGTAAATTCTTTGTCTAGTTATTTTAAGTTTTCAGAAATAGAAACTTTATTTGCAGATGCAAAAAAAAATGAATCAAATCTTTTAAAGTTAAATTGTGATAAGGCTTTAAATGATCTTGGTTGGTATCCTATTTTAAATTTCGCACAAACTATTGAATTTACTGCTGAGTGGTATAAAAATTACTTAGAAAAACCAGCTTCCATAATAGAAATCTCTATGAATCAGATTGATATTTTTACAGAGTTATCCAGAAATAATAATTAGGAAATTGATTAATGTTGTCAAATATTGAAATCAACTCTCTTGATATAATTTCAGTTAATGGAGGAGACGTAAAACATTTTTTGAAATCAGATGATTTATCTTATAAGGGATTTGGAGAAGTTTATTTTTCTCTTGTTGATTTTGGGACGATAAAAGGTTGGAAACTTCATACAAAAATGACAATGAACTTGGTAGTTCCAATAGGTGATGTTGGTTTTGTATTCTACGACGAAGTTAATAAATCATTTGTAAATTATAAAATTGGTGAAAAAAACTATAAAAGATTAACTGTGCCTCCAAACATATGGTTTAGTTTTAAAGGCTTATCAAAAAAACAAAATTTAGTTGTTAATTTTGCTAATATTAAACATGATCAAAATGAAGCAAAGAAACTAGATATCTCTAGATTTTTATATGATTGGGAGGAATTATGAAGGTTGTAATTTTAGCAGGTGGATATGGAACGAGAATTTCTGAATACACAGACTTAATTCCAAAGCCAATGATAAAAATTGGTGGAGAACCAATTATTACTCATATAATGTCTATTTACCATAAGTTTGGATTTAATGAATTTGTTATTGCTCTTGGATATAAATCGCAAGTAATAAAAGATTATTTTTTAAACTTTCGTTCTTTGAATTCAGACCTTTTTATTGATATTAAAAATGGTTCTACTAAATTTCTTAGACAAACAGAATTGGATTGGAAAATTAATCTTATCGATACTGGAGAAAGTAGTATGACTGGTGGAAGAATTCTCAGATTAAAAGAATACTTAAAAGATGAGACATTTATGCTTACTTACGGTGATGGAGTTTCAGATATTAATATTAAAGATTTAGTAAAATTTCATAAAGAGATGGGCAAGGTGGCTACTGTTACTGCTGTACGCCCAGTAGCTAGATTTGGAGAACTGCAACTTAATAATTCAACAGTTATCAATTTCTCTGAAAAACCTCAAACGCAGAGTGGTTGGATTAACGGTGGTTTTTTTGTCTTTGAACCTGAGATTTTTAATTATTTAGAAAACGATCAAACTGTCTTAGAAAAAGATCCACTAATAAAATTATCCTCAGAAAATAAACTTGCAGCTTTTAAACATACTAAATTTTGGCAATGCATGGATACAAAAAGGGATAAGGATATCTTGGATAAAATGTGTAAAAATGAATTACCTCCTTGGAAATTATGATTATATAGAAAAGTGAAACTATCAAATTTTATAAAAAAAGAGAAAAGTAAATACTTTAAAAGACAATCAGATATTTTTATTTTTTTAAAAAATATGAAAATTATTAACCCAGAAATCAAAATTTTAATGCCATCATTTATTTGTAGTGATGTAATTTATTCTCTGCAGCAAATAGGTATCTTTCCACTATTTTATCAATTAGATAAATATCTAAATATAAATTTTAAAGAATTAAATAATCAAATTGAAGAAAATAATATTGAACTTATTTACATATATAACTCTTTTAATTTTTATCTAAGTATTGACGATTTTCTTAAGTCTATAAGAAAAAAAGAACTTTCCTTTATTTTTGACAATTCTCATTTGATCTCAGTAGAAGGGTCATATCAAACTTCAAAAACTTTCGAATTGCAACATAATAATTTTATTGAAACTTTTTCTCCAAGAAAATATTTCAGATTAAGTGAAGGTTCTTCTTTGAGACTTAATGGTAATTTTTGTATGATAAAGAGTGAGTATAATTTTGTAAATCTATTAATTGATAAAATTAGAAGATCGATTTTAATTAGAAGATTCTTAAGCAATAATTTATTAAAATTCAATAGTTATTTTTATAAATTTAATAATTTAATATTAAAAGATAATAAAACTATAAAACATAAAAATAATACTACGAAAGGTGCTTCAATTAGTATTTGTTTATATTTGCAAAGATATGAAGGTATCTACCATTCAAAGTCATCAATTTTTTATAAGAGATACATTAATTTATTTGAGAAAGATTTATATATTAAAGACTTGAATTTATCGCAAAATCAAATTTTTTGGTTGATTCCACTTAAGAAAAACTTGCGTATTAAAAAACTTTATGATTTTTTAAATGAATCAATGATTAATCCATTTATGAAGTGGCCTGATAAACATGATTATTTATCTAATTATGATAAAGTTATCAGAGGAGGTATTGTCTATTTCAGAATAGATTGTCTTTCATGTAATAATTTTTTATTCGATTATATCTCAAGTTTATATTATGATAAACATTAAGATATTCAATGATATTGATAATATAAATTTAAAAAAAGATTGGAATTTCTTGCATAATAAATTAACACGTAAAAACATAAATAGTTATCTATATTCTTTTATAAATTATGAAATTGCTAAAATTTGGCTTGATACATATCATACATCAAAAAAATTTGTAAATATTATCTGTATTTACATAAAAGATGATCCAATAATAATTATTCCATTAATTAAATATAAATTTTTAGGGTTTTCTATTTTTAAATTTATAGGAGGTTTAGAGTTAGACTATAAAAATATTATGTTTGAAAGTGATGAAATAAATAATTACGAAGTTTTAATTTATAAAAAAATTAGAAGTTTTTTAGGATTTAATTATATTTTTATTATTGATGGTATTAGTGATAAAAATACATTCAAATTTTTAAAAAAACTTTTCAATTATAAATTTCTTATTAAGAAAGATGTAGCATCTTACTTAATACCGTCTAATGATATAGTTCCCAAAAAACTAAAGAAAAGAATTATTAAATTTAAAGATAAAAATAAAGTTACATATAAAAAAATTACAAAATCAGATAAAAATTTTGATTTAATTTTGAAGAATTTATTTCTTCTAAAAAATCAACAATATAAAAGAAATAAATCAAGTTTAATGCCTTTAAAAAGAGAAAAATTTTATTGGCGATTAGCCAATTCAAATCTTGCACACTTGTCAATCACAAAAATTGAGAATGATTTCGGTGCTATTCATCTAGGTCTTTTAACTAATAACAACTTTGTATATCTGTTACCCGCCTATAATAGTTCCTACAGTAAGGATTCGCCTGGGTGGATACATATTGATTATTTATTAGATGAATGTATAAGTTTAAGAGTTAATAAATTCGATTTAACAATTGGTAATGAAGGTTATAAAAATCGAATATCTACAAATAAAACTAATATTTATTCTTTGATAGGATCAGATATCTATTCAATTTTAAATTTGCTTTTTGTAAGATTTTATTATTATCTAAATGATTTTCCTTTATTTAATGATTTAAAAAAAATTTTAAAAGTCCTAATAAAAAAACTAGTTAATTAATAATGTTTATTTGTTCTCATTCAATTTATTCAGATTCTGTGAATAATCCACAAGATGATTTATCAACTAAAGATTTTCTTGCTTTAAAAGATAAATTCTGTTTAACCTTTGATGATGGTTATAGGGATCTATACTTGATTAAAGATAAGATTGATAATTTAAATAATCCAATAATTATTTTTATATGTACAAGTTTTATAGAAAATCATTGTTCAATTTGGTGGTTTGAATTATATGACTATATTTTTAATCCAGAAAATGATAATGTTTCTTATTATTATGATGGTATTGAATATTTTGTAGATTTTGAAAGTCAAGACTCTAGGAAAAATATATTTATTAAACTTTCTAAAATTTTTAAAAAACTTTCTAAAGTAAAACAAGAATTACTTTTGACAGATATCATTAATTCAAGTGATCGAAAAAACTATAGCTCTAAATTTTTAACTTGGGATATGATAATAAATCTTTCTAAATTAAAAAATGTTTTTATTGGATCTCATACTTTATCTCATCCAAACTTAGTTTTTGAGGAGGATAATATTGTCAAGGAGGAATTAAGCTTATCAAAAAAAATCATAGAAGAAAAAATTAACCTTGAATGTAAAAATTTTGCAATTCCTTATGGAGGAAAAGATTCTTTTAATCACGAGATATTAAATAAAATATTTGCTTCTGGATATAATAATGTTTTCACAACAGTCCCATCGTTTAAGAAAGAAAATCTATCAAAAAAGATATTTGGGAGACAAAATTCTAAAGTTAATAGAAATAATTATTTTATTTTAAAAAGCAAATTCTTTTTGAAATCATTTATTAATTACTTCTCATGATTTCTCATGATTTAATAATCACTACATATAATTCTTATAATTATTTAAATAACATTTATTTGATAATTAAAGAGAATATATCCCTCTATACAAATATAATATGTATAGATGATTTTTCAGATGAAAATTTTTATATTTCACTTAAAGAAAAATTATCAGAGTTTACGGATCTAAAATTATATCGAAATAATAAAAATCTAGGACCTAGTGGCGCTAGAAATTGTGGTATAAATCTTTCTTCTTCAGAATACATAACTTTTCATGACCCAGATGATATTATTTTAAAAAATAGATTTTTTTACCTAAAAAAAATTATTAAAGAAATTAGACCTAATATTCTTTTTCACGGTTTTTCCTTATCTAATAAATCTCATAAATTCCAAATAAGTAATCATGTCGCAATTCATAATGGATTTTTATATTTGTTTAAGTCATTGTATGTCACTCCAGCCTTCACATGTAAAAGAGAAATATTAAATGATGTCGGTGGTTATGACATCAATATAAGATATGCTGAAGATTTAGATTTATATATTAGATTGAGAAGGAAATTTAATTTTTATTTTTTGAGAGATGAATTTGTGATTGTTTCTAATAGATTAGAAAAGAAAGGTTCTATTCATCTGTCTGGGAATTATTTATTTATGAGAAAATCAATTAATAAAATTTTGATAAGAAATATTTTAAGATTAAAAACTTCCTCTCTTATTTTCTTTTTAGCCCTTTTAGCTAATCTTATTAAAACATTAAGAGAAATTATTTTTTTAAGATCATGACTGCACAATTGTATGTTATTTATATATTCCTTTCACAATTCCCTGCCCTAATAAATATAGGCTCTTCTTATGTGGGTTTGCAAATTCTTATACTTCCTTTATTTTATTATTTTTCTAATAAAGTAAGGAAATTAAGTAATTATATTTTTATAGTTCTAGGAATATCTTTTTTTGTTGGGTTTTTAAAATTTAGAGAATTAAATTTTTTGGAATTTAATTTAAGAATCGTCTCAATTCTTACAGTTGTTGCGTCACTATTAATCCCACTAATTATATATAAAAGGATTGATGATTTTGTTGAATTCAAAAAAAAATTTATTAGACCATTATTGTTAACTTCTATTCCAAGTTTATTGTTTTGCTTTATAGAATTATTTTTTAAATTTTCTAAATCTCTTTTTTTCCTAAATATAATTGTAGGCCTTAAAAAATATATTTTTGTTCCTAATCGTATGCGCTACACAGTTGGAACTTTGGCAGGTTTATTCCCTGAACATGGTTTATTTGCTTGCTATTTATTGTTTATTATTGGGATTTCTTTTTTGTTTATAGATTTTAGAAAAATGACAAAAATTCATCTTTTATCAATCTCGTGGGTATTTTTGTCAGTTTTTCATTCATCAGGTTTATTTTTTGCTGCATTATTAATTACTATTTTTATTTTTATAATATTAAACATTTTATCCTTTATTAAAGATTTAAAGTTTGATAAAAGAATAATTATATTTTCTATTTTAGGTATTTTATTATCTGGACTATTAATTTTAGTTGGACCAATTTATAATCCCTTTTTGTTTAAAAGATTCTCATTAATATTTACTAATATATATTCAACCGGTTTTGCAATAGATCCTTCTCTTAATTATAAATTATTACCATACTATGCCCTCTTTAAAACAAATATCCTAGATTTATTTACTGGATCTGGTTCAAGCTACTTTAGTAATTATATCCCAACTATTATTGATTACTTACCATCACATCTTATTAAACAAGGAGACTTTCTTATCAACCTTGAGGATAAAAGATTTTCTTTAAACTCTACAATAATATGTAGTCTTTTAGAATATGGTTTTTTTCTATCTACTGCAATTTTAATCATACTCAAAAAATACTGTAAATTATTTAAACCAGTAGATCTTTTTGTAAACTTTTCAAGAATTTTGATACTTAATTTTGAAACAAAAAAAATTCTTTCAATTTTCTTTTTATTTGCTTCTTTTATAACTTTATTGGGTGCAGTTCCTCTTACTTATCCTTTTCCATATATTAGTTTAGCAATGATATTTATAATTTTTGATGATAGTTTAAAATCAAACGTTAAAGCAAAACAAGAATTATTTAAGTAATGGATTCTTTTTCTATTTCAATATTTAATAAGTAATTAAATATGAATAATTTACTAACTTTTATTTTGTCATTAATTGGATCTTTTTTTTTACTAATTAAGATAATACCTTTGTTAGGTTATGACATTCCAAACGAGAGGAGTTCTCATGAAAAACCAGTTTCCAGAGGAGGAGGAATAATTTTCATAATTTCTTCAATTGTAAGTATTCCTATCTTTGGTTCTTATCCTTTTTTATTTTTACTACCGCTAGGGCTCGTTGGTTTATTAGATGATATTTACTCTTTAAGTTCAAAAATAAGATATTTGGTTCAGTTATTTACAGTAGTTTTAATAACGCTCGTGCATTTTGATTACTTTTCTACTATTGATCATAATTTATTAAAAATTGTTATACTCGTTTTTTTTATTTTATTGGGAACTACAATAATAAATTTTTCAAATTTTATGGATGGTATCGATGGTTTATTAGGTTCTACTATGCTTATAGTTTTTTTTAATATTGCTTTAATTAATAAAAGTGTAAATTTATATATTATTTTGGGGAGCTTATTATCTTTTTTATATTTTAACAAGAGCCCTGCAAAAGTATTTATGGGCGATGTTGGGAGTACTTTTTTAGGTGGACTTCTATTTCTTATGATAGTTAAAGCAGGAAGTTTTGAAAAAGCGTTTTATTCTTTAGCAGTATCTTTCCCATTGTTTTTTGATGCTTTTACATGCCTAGTTAGAAGATTTATTTCTAAGGAAAATATATTTAGGCCTCATAAAAAACATTTATATCAGAGACTTGTAAAATCAGGCATGTCTCATTCCAAGGTTACGTTGATTTACTCTATCTGCTGTATAATTATTTCTATAGCTTGTTTTACAGGTAATAATATAAATGTCTTGTTTAGCCTAATTTTTACTGGAATCATTGGATTAATGATTAATAAATATATTGCTGAGCCTTTTGAGACTTCAAAATGATAAACAGATTTATTCTTTATCTTCTTACGAATAGTTCTATTTTTGTTAGAAGGATTATTTTAATTTGCGTGGATATATTATTAATAACAACTGTTTATTTTCTAGGGATAAATTTTATAATTGGCAATTTTATATTTGATTATTATCTTCTTTTAATTCTTATTTCAACAACACTTTTTATTTTAACTGGTCAATATAAAGCAATAACTAGATATATTGATAATAGATTTTTATATATAATTTTTCTAAGAGTTTTTTCTTCTTTATTAATTTTAGAGATAATCTCTAAAATTATAGGGTTACAATCTTTTAGCGGGATTCTCCTTATATCTTTTTGGCTTTTAATTAGTTTTTCCTTATGCTTTGTTCGTTCATTATTTAAGAATTTAATATTTTTCATTAAAGATTCTACTAGCGAAAATACTAAGATAGCTATTTATGGTGCGGGAGAAGCTGGGAACCAACTATTGGCTTCCCTTAAATTGGATAAAAGATTTAAAACATTATATTTTTTTGATGATGATAAAAATAAACAAAATAGATATATAAGTGGAATCCCTATTAAGAATCCTAAGAATATTGTTAAACATAAAAGAGAATTTGATCAGATTTTTATTGCAATACCATCACTAAGTAAAACAAAAATGAAAAATCTATTAACATCTCTAGAAAATTTAAATATGCCTTTATTTCAAATACCAACAATTGAGGATATTTCATCTGGTCGCGCTTCAGTAGGTTCTATCAAACCAATTGCCGTTGAAAATATACTTGGCCGAGATCCAGTTGAAATTGATTACCACTTATTAAAAAAAGAAATTAATGGCAAGGTTATCTGTATTACAGGTGCTGCTGGTTCTATAGGAAGTGAATTGTGCCGACAAATATTAAAGTTAAATCCAAAATTGATTGTTATGATCGATAATAATGAGTTTTCTTTATATAAATTAAAAGAAGAATTTGAAGGTGAAGCTATCAATATTCCTACTAAAGTTTTGTTGGGTAGTACTACTGATTTAATATTTTTAAAAAATATATTTAAAAAAGAAAAGATTAATATCGTTTTTCATGCAGCCGCTTATAAGCATGTCCCTCTTGTAGAAACTAATCCTTTTCAGGGTGTAATGAATAACGTTTTCTCAACGCTAAATATATGCAAAGTATCAGAAGAATTTAAAGTTGAACATCTTCTCTTGATATCTACAGATAAAGCAGTAAGACCTACTAACATAATGGGTACTTCAAAACGTGTTTCAGAGCTAATATTTCAGGCATTTAGTTCAAAAAAATTAGGGACTAAATTTTGTATTGTCAGATTTGGAAATGTTCTTGGTTCTTCAGGATCTGTTGTGCCAAAATTTAGGGAACAAATTGCGAGTGGTGGGCCTGTAACCATAACTCATCCAGAGATTGTTCGCTATTTTATGACAATCCCAGAAGCAACCTTATTAGTGATTCAATCATTATCTCTATCAAATGGTGGCGATATATTGTTGCTTGATATGGGTAAGCAGGTGAAAATTAGAGACCTAGCTATTAAAATGATTAAACTTTCTGGGAATACATTAAAAGATGAAAAAAATCCTAATGGTGATATCGAAATAGTTTATAGCGGCTTAAGGCAAGGAGAGAAATTATATGAGGAGCTTTTAATAGATGCAGAAGCTCAGAAAACTAGCCATTCACAAATATTCAGAGCTAAAGAAAAATCATTTAATTTTGAAGTTCTTATGGAAAAAATAAAAATTATTGAAAATTCTATAATTAAAAATAATCTGAATGAACTTATTGTGGAATTAAAAGAACTTGTCCCAGAATGGGATAATAAAAACTTTAAATTATAAAAATAGCAAGGATTCACATAATTTTTTTTATTTAATAAATTTTATTTGAATTAATTTTCGCAAAAAGTTAACAATATATATTGTGATAACATTAGAATTTAAATATTTTTTGTATTCATGAAGCCTATATTACTTGTTGTTGGTGGAACTGGTTTTATAGGTTATCATGTCGCAAAGAGGGCAATGAATGAGGGCTTTGACGTTTATTCGATTTCTAGAAACCCTCCAATTCCATTAAGAGAAGTAAAAGGAGTTGAATATAACTTTTTTGATTTATTAAACAACGAACATCTAAAAAAATTTTTAAATGATAAAGAGTTTAATTATGTCGTAAATACATCTGGTTGTATTAATCATCAACTTTTTATAGATGGAGGAAATAAGGTTTTTGAAAATCACTTTTTTGCAACAAAAAATCTTATTCATTTTCTAAATAGAAAAAAACTAAAAAGTTTTATACATCTTGGTAGCAGTGATGAGTATGGAGATAATATTTCCCCAATTTCTGAGATTCAACGGGAATCACCTATATCTCCATATTCATTTGCAAAAGTTGCTACAAGCCATATGCTTCAAATGCTCCAAAGGACTGAACAATTTCCAGCTGTAATTTTAAGGTTATTTCTTGTTTATGGACCAACGCAGGATAAGGAAAGATTTTTGCCAAACTTAATAATAAATTCTTTAAGAAATAATGATATACCAATTACATTTGGAGAACAACTTAGAGATTTTTGTTATGTAAATGACGTTGTAAATGCTATTTTTTTATCATTTGACAAAGAAAATGCACTAGGAAATATTATCAATATAGCTTCAGGTGATCCAATTAAAATTAAAGAAATGGTAATTAGAGTTAATTCTCTTATTCAGAAAGGGAAGCCATTATTTGGATCCATAAAATACAGAACAAATGAATCTATGAGTTTATATGCAGATATAAGGAAAGCAAAAAAAGTCTTAAATTGGAAACCAACTTACAAAATTGAGCATGCATTAAAAGAAACTGTTAATTGGTATAAAGAAAATGGAAGCTACTAAACCCCTAGTATCAATAATAATGAATTGTTTCAATGGAGAAAAATATCTCTATGAAGCTATTAAAAGTATAGTGAATCAGACGTATGTTAATTGGGAGTTGATTTTTTGGGATAATCAATCGACAGACGGGAGTGCACAAATTGTAAATTCTTTTAGAGATGAAAGAATTAAATATTTTTTTTCAGATGTTTTTACCGATTTAGGAGGAGCAAGACATAGAGCATGCACCCATGTAAATGGTGATTACTTAGCAATTCTGGATGTGGATGATTTTTGGCATCCTGAAAAATTAGAAAATCAATTAGAACTTTTTAAAGATCCTAGTACTGGTATCTGCATAAGTAATACTATTTTTTTTAATTCAAAAAAGAAATCAATCTTATATTCAAAAGATCCACCTACTGGATACGTCACCGAGAATTTAATAGAAAACTATTATATTTCTTTGGAGTCAATTTTATTAAAAATGGAATATGTAAAAGAATTAAATATTTTTTTTGATTCAAGATTTAGTCATATTGCTGATTTTGACTTGCTCACAAGGTTAAGTACTATTTGTCAACTAGTTTATTGTCCTCAAATATTATCTGGATGGCGAATTCATAATGAAAATGCCTCATTTAGGGAAAATGAAAAATTTATAATTGAAAAATTAAAATGGATATCCTGTTATAAAAATTCTGAACTATTTGCCAATTATCAAAGATCAATAAATAATTTGGAAATATATTTAAAAGCGGAAAGTCCATATCTTAAATTATCTAATGAAAAGTTAAAATTGAGTGATTTTTTTAAGTACTCTGGAAGTTTAAAATCTAAAATAATGATAATTATTTCATTCTTCCCTTGCTTATATAAACTTGTAAGATTATTCAAAAAAATATTATTTAAAATTAGGTGGAGCTAATAATTTCTATTTCTTTATACTTTTTACGAATTTCTGGAATTTAAATAATGGCGAAAACTCAAAATAGACAGATTTTAGTTACTGGTGCAGCTGGTTTTATAGGAGCAGCCCTGGTTGAGAGATTACTAAAAGATGGTAAAAATGTTATGGGCATTGATAATTTAAATTCATATTATAGTGTGAATTTAAAGAAAGATAGATTAAAAAGAATTTCTGAAACAGCGCATAATGAAAAATTAAATTGGAATTTTATTGAAAAGGATATTTCAGATCCAAGCATTATAAAAATTTTTGAAAAAAATGAATTTAAAGTTGTAATTAATTTGGCTGCTCAGGCAGGAGTGAGATATTCCATTGAAAATCCAAATGCTTATATAAGAAGTAATTTAGTTGGATTTTCAAATGTTCTCGAGGCCTGCAGGAAATTTAGGATATCAAATTTTATTTATGCATCAAGTAGCTCTGTTTATGGAGATAATAATTTATTACCTTACAGTGAAAAACATAATGTTGATCATCCAATATCATTATATGCTGCAACAAAAAAATCAAATGAACTATTAGCACACTCATATAGTCATTTGTTCAATATTCCATCAACTGGTTTGAGGTTTTTTACTGTTTATGGTCCTTGGGGTAGACCAGATATGGCTCCAATGATTTTTGCGAAGGCAATATTAAATGGGGAAAGAATCAAAGTTTTTAATAATGGCAATAATCTGAGAGACTTTACTTTTATCCAAGATGTGGTGGATTCAATTGTAAAATGTTGCGAGAAGCCAGCAGAAATTAATAAGGATTTTGATTCCTTTAATCCTGATCCATCGTCATCATTTGCTCCACACAGGATATTTAATGTTGGCAATAGTTGTCCTATAAAAGTTATGGATTTTATAAATGTCCTTGAAAAGTCTTTAAGAAAAAAAGCTAAATTAGAGTTTTATCCCCGTCAACCTGGAGACGTTGTTAAAACAGCTGCGGATACTGCTTTAATAGAAGAATGGATAGACTTTAAACCTAACACCAGCCTAGAACAAGGTTTGAATAAATTTTCTGAATGGTTTGAAACTTATCAGGCAATCAAATATTGTTGATCAATCACAATTAGATTTAACTAAACCATCTCCTACGCGCCAAAAATTTAACCCAGCATCTCTAACTTTTTCGGGATTGATAATGGATCTTGAATCAAAAACCCAGGCTGGACTCCTCATTTTTTTGTATGCATTCTTCCAATTAATTTGTGA
>CESZ01028996.1_pt1 | contig 14940 bp, 10 predicted proteins | sample 531081 | NCBI WGS metagenome assembly CESZ01 (sample SAMEA2621260, study PRJEB7988) | marine metagenome | biome: marine biome (ENVO:00000447); feature: surface water layer (ENVO:00002042); material: "saline water (ENVO:00002010), including plankton (ENVO:xxxxxxxx)" | depth 5 m | reverse complement strand
ATCATTGGTTTATCGAAAATAGGCATAAGCTGTTTACTAACCGCCAGCGTCAAAGGATGAAGTCTTGTGCCTGAACCTCCTGCTAAAATGATTCCTTTCATAGTTCTTTACTTTTTTGAGAATTTTTCGCTTCTTCTTTTTCAAGTGCAAGCGCATTCCATTCTACCTCATCTTCCTCCTCATAAGCCTCGAAGTAGGGCTCCTTAAATGATTTTGTTGTAATGAGCCGATCCAAGGAAAGAAGTAGTGAAGGCAAAACCATTAAGTTGGTGAGCATAGCTATTAATAAAGTAATTGAGACAAGCATACCAAGGGCTTGTGTTCCACCGAATTGGGAAAAGGTAAACACTGAGAAACCAGAAAAAAGCACAATTGAGGTATAAAACATACCTAGCCCAGCCTCTCTTGTGGCATTATTAATACATGCTTTAAGGTTCCATTCATTGGTCTTTAGCTCCTGTCGATACTTTGCTAAGTAATGAATGGTATCATCTACTGATATCCCGAAGGCAATACTAAAAACTAAGAGCGTTGAGGGTTTTAAGGGTATCCCGAACCAACCCATAATTCCTCCGGTAAATAGCAGGGGGATTATATTTGGAACCATTGAAATAACGACCATTCTCCATGATCTAAAAAGTATTGCCATAAGAATTCCTATGGAAATAATAGCAAAAATCAGACTCGTTATGAGGTTCTTCACAAGATATCTAGTTCCCTCAGCAGCAACAACAGAGGTGCCAGTAAAGGTTACATCAAAATATTCTTTTTCAATAGCATTATAAATACAAGAATGGAATCCAATTGAATCCATGGACTCATATAAATATGCTTTGTCTTCGTAAAGTTTATTCTTTTCTTCAATATTACCTTTAGATAGCTCGTCAATTAGTGATCTTTTTATCGCTGATTCGAGTATGAAAATAGAGTCGACGTAATCAACAGTAAGGGAATCCTCTTCATCTTTCGGCCAGTTTATTTTAGCATAATAGTCTTCAAGATACTCTTTCTTGGGATTGAGAATTTTATTCACCGTTCCTTTTAATTGCTGCACTTTTTGTGCGACATCATAAGAGCCGAGGTCTTTCATTTGGCTTCTGACGCGAATATGCTGAGAGTTTGTATCAAGTACTTCCTTAATTGAAAAACCACCGTTATAGATATCCCCTTGAAATAATTTTTTGAAGTACTCTTTTTGTCTTCTACTTGAAGTTTTCGCCATTCCAACTTGACGAATACGAAGCTTATATTTGGAGGCGTCATTGGAATAATAAGCCATGTTAAGCGCTTTAATGAAATCAACGATGGATATGCTTTTCGAAAAAAGAGAATCGTTTTCTAAGGTATCTTGAATAGCATCAATTCGCGCTAATTTATTTAGCGTGTTGTTAATTTTTTGCGAGTTCATTTCCTTGAAATTGAACAAGTCCTTGTCTTTGTAATGAATCATCATTTCAAAAGGAATAGATCCTCCAAAGTGTTTTTCTAAAAAACGAACATCTTTGCTTATGGGGTCATTTAAAGGAAGGTCACCGGTAAGATTACCCGTTGCTTCCATTTTATATAAACCGATAAAGCTGACAATGATTAATATTGAAGTGGTTAAATATATCCATGGACGTCGATGCTCCGTATTATAAACGATAAAATCTAGCATCCCTGTAGCAATTTTCCTGTCAAGGTGTTTGAGGTGCCTATTCTTTGGGCGCTTAGAAAACGATGCTATGATCGGAAGAACACATATGGATATTACAAATACCAGCATGATATTGATCGATGCAGCAATCCCAAATTCCATCAATTTCGTAGAATTTGTAAATGCGAAGGTCATAAATCCAAGTGCCGTGGTAAAGTTGGTTAATAGGGTTGCGGTTCCAATTTTTTGGATGACTCGGGATAAGGCCTTGACTTTATTACCATGTTCCTTAACCTCTTGATGGAATTTTGTCATCAAAAAGACACAGTTTGGTATACCAATAACTATCATCAGGGGTGGAATTAGTGCCATTAGAATAGACAGATTAAACCCCATGGCTCCAATACTTCCCAAGGCCCAAACTACTGCCACAGCAACGACAGTAAGACATATCCCAACAACTCTTAAAGACCTAAAGAATAAGTAAAGAAGCACCCCTGTCACAAGCATAGATGCCATAATGAAAAGAAACATTTCATTTTGAATTCTTGTAGCAATTACAACCCTTAGATGTGGTAGCCCAGCGAAATGTATTGGGCCAAATGCCGGTTCGTAAGAGCGTGCCAAATCCTCAATTTGAAGAACAATTTTAGATTTTTTTTGATCGGCAAGCGTTGATTCAGATATGCCAATCATCATTACAGATACATTTCCGCTGTCACTGTACAGAAGTCCTTTGTAGAATGGATTTGTCCGAACCTCCTCCTTAATGACTTGGATGCTTTTTTTCTTAAAAAGAGTATCGTCCTCTTCGAAGATTCGTTCAAAAACAAACTCCTTTTTCTCTTTGTCGTTCTTTAAAGTAATTAAAGTGGCTTCTGAAGTAACAGATTCAACACCTTGAAATTTTAAAATAGAATCGCCGAGCTGCTTCCATTTTTTGAACCTACTCTCGGTGTAAAGAGAATCTGTTTTGACGGCAAAAACCAGTACGTTTCCGTCTTCACCGAATAATTTTTTAAACTTGTTATAATTGGTGGTAGTAGGGGAGTCTTTGGGAAGAACGATTCCGTATTTATTATCAAGCTTTAGATTGGTGAGTGCAGAGTAACCAAACATTACGGTTATCAAAGCAATGGCTCCTAAAATAAGGAAACGGTTACGTAAAATAAGATTTGCAATTCCTTGCCACATATTTATCAATTCTCAAAGGAGTGTAAAAGTAAAGATTTACTTTGACATAGAGACAAAGGTTAGCTTTGCTTAAAGCCACCTAAAAAGGTCGTCAAACATACCTTTACCCCAAGGTGTGTTTCCGTAATCTTTTTCGATTTTATATTTCAGCTTCTGGATTGTAAAGACTTTGTTTTTACCAACATCAGGAATAAGTTCCTCTTGCTTAGGTTTTGTAAACTCAATTGACTTTGCAAAATATACGATGCCGCCATCTTCAGTGGCTAGTCCTAAAATAACCCCAGGTAGTCCACAGTAACCCTCTGGTCCAATAGATGTTGTTAGCTCCGAAGCATACCAAGCATAGATGCGGGTAGTATCGTTTTTTTCATAGAGCGCTTTTCTGCATTTGTAACCGCTTATATTTCTTGTACTATTTGTGATTTTCCATTTACGTTGAGGTAAAGAATCTTTTAGGTAAACATTCTGGCCAAAAAGTCCTAGGATAATAAACTGTGTGTTTTCCTGAAGGTATTGATAGTAGTAGTTCTTGGTTGTAAGCCAACCCATTCTTCCTTCATCAACTTGCTGTATGGGCCTGAATACGGAAGAGGTGTCGTTGAATAAAAGTTCAAATTTGTCAATTTTAATTTTGTTCTCCTCGTTTACGAAACGCATCATTCTCGACTTATCCTTGTATTTTTTTAAAAGGTTTGTTTTTCTTTCAAAGGTGATTTTCCCATAATTATGATACTGTCCAAGTATATTAGAGCTGCAAAAGAAAATAAAGATGGTAATTAGCTTCACGGATTTAACCCCAACGTTTGTAATCATCTTCTTTGGTTTTATTGTTATTGAATTTATAGGTAAGTCTTATCAAGAAGTATCTTGATATGATCTGAGTGAAATTATCTGTGATTACGTTACCGTTAACTTGGCGCAACAGGTTAACATTTTGATTTAGTAGGTCGTTTCCGTTAATAGAAAGAATTAGATTTTGGGTTTTGAGGAAGTTTTTACTTAGCTCAGCATTAACGATTAATATTTTATTATTAAATCCATTTGCCCGTCCAGCGTTAATGGTAAATCTAGCATCAGCCTTTAACATGAATCCACCTCTGATTCTCCATTCAATCCTTGCCGTATATTGCTGCGTGCTGTATGGCTGATTGGCAAATGTGGACAGAGAGGTTTTAGGATTGACATAGGCATAATTGTTTCCAATACTTAATTCAAGGGAATCTAGATTAAATTCTATGTCCAGACCTCCTGAAACTGATGTGTTTTCCGTAATATTTTCTTGATCCGAAATATAGTTTGTATTTCGATTATAACTCGCATTTACATTTGGCTCAAATTCAATTTTTCTATTGAGAATTGGAAAACCTGCACCTGCAAATAGGTTTGCAAAAATATTGCCATCGACATTTCTAGTTTCAGAAATCGTTCGCCCGTATTCATCAAAAGTTGTGCTACTTGCAAATGCGTTATCAATATAAGTTGCATTTAGACCACTCCAAATATACCTTCCAGAAAGTGCTTGCCAAGAATTGAAGTTAATTCTTACTGAATGCAGGTAGTTTGGCTCTAAGTCGGGATTCCCTATTTGAATGGCATTTGGATTAGAGTTATCTTGAACAGGCTGTAAATCGTTTATAGACGGCTGTTGAGATTGCGTGTTGTACCTGAAATTGAAACGCTTGGATCGCGAAGGTTTATATTGATATCTGAACTGAGGCAAATAGTTGCTAATATCTTGTTTGGTAATGTTTCCTGTAACCAAATTGTTATTATCAATAGTAATATTTCTGTAGCCTATACCCGCCTGAATGAGGTGTTTATAGATTTCATAGCTCAGCACTGCCGTTCCTCGATGTTGTATTCTAAGGTTGTCAAAGTTGTTTGATAAGTCATCTACTTGGACGTTGTTATTTAACCTATCTGTCGTCAGGATTTCTTGGTCAGATCGGTTATTTTGAAAAAGGTATTCGAGCTGAAGTCTAAATTTCTCCGTTAATGGCTCTGTATAGGTCAATTTACTTGATTGATTGATGTAGCTATTGGTATTAATTTTATCTTGTAGGGTTGACTCATTATAGGCGTTAGGAAGGTAGTATTCTGAATTATTTTCAAGTATACTTTCCGTCTCATTGTTTTGAGTCCTAAGGACATATTCAGCTTTTAATTCTCGCTTTGGTTTTTTAAATTTTCTTTTTATTCTGAATTCTGAGGTGCTTGAAAAACCCTTTGAATCATTGCCATTTAGAATAGAGGTTGCCAAGGATGTAGAATCCTCACTTGTGAGAAACTGATTTTCGGTTAACCTACTTGAATTTGCCTGGTCAAATCGAATACTTGGTTTGATTTCAATTGAAGTTAAAGAATCCAAGTTTGTCTTATAGGATAAGTTAATTCGGTGAGATTTACTCGTATCGGTTTGGGTAATATTATCGAATGTACTATAACTAGAATCTTGCAGAAAATAAGATGAACTGCTCCTGGAGACAGCATTCAATTGTTCCTCATAATAGGAGTAATTAAAATTAAGCTTTCCTGTTTTTCCTATCCGGTCAGAATAATAAACGCCCGATTTCAGTGTCCGCGGAATTCCACTCGTATTTTGCGGAGTAGATTGATCCCACCATTTGCCGCTTCTTTCATTGTCAAGACCAAACTTTGAAGCATCTCCAAAACCTATGTTTGATCTAGGTGTATTTGATGTTAGGGCAAAAACTGAAATTTTACGTTTTTTATTGAAATTGTTGTACAAAAATTCACCTTCATAAAATGCGTTGTCCTCAAAAAGGGCAAAATCCGAAGCCCCTGTTATTTTTCCGAAATATCCTTTTTTTGCATCGTCTTTTAAACGAAGATCAAGGACCTGCATTTTGTCATCGTCCCCGATGGAAGCGCCTTCACGTTCTTTTTCATAAACCTCAACAGTTTCAATACCCTTGGCGCCCAGATTTTTTGTAGCAATCGTTGGGTCTGATCCAAAAAACTCATCTCCATCTACCAATACTTGCTCAATATCTTGTCCTTGGGATGTTATAGCTCCATTCTCATCTACACTAATTCCAGGTAGCTTTTTCAAAAGGTCTTCAACTACTGCATTTTCTGCAACTTTAAAAGAATCAGCAACATACACCAGCGTATCACCTCTGAAAAAAATTGGATTTTTGTTGGCGAAAATCACGACTTCCTCTAAATCTTGCGATTTTGGGTTGAGCTTTACTACGGGAATATCGATTTCGTTGTTCTCAGCATTTCCAAATATGTAATATGATTTTTCGTCTAAACCCGGATACTCAATCATTAAGTCAAAAGTATCTGGTGGGAATCCACTCAATTCAAAGAATCCATCTTTGTTTGTTCTGGTATATCCTAAAAGTAATGAGTCTTTTAATCTCACAGCAATGATAGAAACGGATTCAAGAGGAATACTTCCGGTTGTATCGTAGACTGTACCTGTAACCTTCATAGTTTGTGAAAAAAGAGCAGAGCTCATTATCAAAAAGGACAAACCAAGAAATAAATTTTTTAACATAGTTGTTTAGTTATAGCAGCAAAGTTAGTTAGACGCATAAAAATGCATAAAGTTTAATCCGTCTTCGTTATTGACTTTCATTTGCGGCAGATACATTTAGTAAAGCTTGATAGGCAAACCCATCTGTCCGCGTGGCATGTGTAAAGTCAATATCTAGTAGTTTCCCAATATTTTTTCTTTCATATTTTATCAATTGATTGAGAAATTCAGTTTTTTCTATTACCGCAAGGGTAGATGTATATGCTCGATTTTTTGGTCCCACAATCAAGAATAGCTTTTCTTGTTCCTTTAAATATGCCGTGCCCAAAAAATTGGTTTGAAATGGACCTTCTCTTTTGAGTAAATCAAGGGTCAATTCATCGGAATGGCTTTGCTTATCAACTGCTGTATAACTCAACAAATATAGAGAGTCAATGTCTTTGGAATTTCTATTTCCTGAATAAATTACATTTTCTGAATCACCATAAAAGGAGATGATCTCCGAATAATAGTTGGATTCCTCATTGAACTCCGTATGGGATTGGAGACTTATACGTTTTAAACCATTTTTATAAAAGTAAAACTCGTTTTTGAGTTTGTTTTCAAATTCTTGTTCCAAAATAAGCATATGTACCTCGCCAAAAGAATCAATTTTTGCGGTTGCTTTCAAAAGCACTCCGTCAGCGCTCATGAATTCAAGGCTTTTTGCATCCGTGATACCCTCGATGCGCTCTATATTTTCTTTTAGATCAAAGAACATTTCTCCCTCTTTAAAATCGCTTCTTAAATAGTCGCTATCTATTTCAGGGTGATTAGAAGCGTCGCTAACACATCCATAAAATAGAAATACAAAAAACAATAAAGAAAAAGCTCTCATATGGTTTTGAACGTTGAAGTAATTTAAAAGTTACTTTTTATCTCCCAACTCAAAACTCGGTACATCCAAATTTTAAATTTGTACATCAAAAGATATACCGAAGGTAAAATAATCAGCGTTAAGAAAGTAGCAAAAGTTAGTCCATAAATAATGGTCCAAGCCATCGGTGCAAAGAACATGTTGTTGTCTCCTCCTAAAAAGACATTTGGCGCATATGATGTAAATAGCCCAGCAAAATCGATGTTAAAGCCAATGGCCATTGGAATCAATCCTAGAATTGTCGTGATTGCCGTCAGAAGAACTGGTCGAAGTCTTGTTTTCCCACCTTGAATGGTACATTCCAGAAGATCTTCATTGCTCAGAACTTCATTGTTTTTTAGCTCTTTTTCAATTCTCTTTCTTTTGCGTAATGAGTTGGTATAATCGATAAGAACAATCGCATTATTTACAACAACTCCGGCAAGAGAAATGATCCCAATCATTGTCATGATTACGACGAAATTTTGTCCTGATAGTACAAGCCCTAAAAATACACCAATCAAAGAGAGTAGTACAGTCAATAATATTACTGTTGGTGCGGAATATGAATTGAATTGTGAAACGATGATTAAGAGGACTAGGAATAATGCAATTTGAAGGGCCTTAACTAAAAAGGCCATTTCTTTTGCCTGCTCGTCCTGCTGACCTGCAAAGCGGTACTTTGTATTCTCGGAAAGCGTGTTCTTTTTTTCAAAATCTTCTAATTCCTTTCTCATGACTTTGACTACTTCATTAGCATTAAAACCCTCAGTTACATTTGATGTAATTGTAACCAGTGGAATTTGGTCTTTCCGTACCACTGCAGAATAGCTTGTGCTTTCCTCAGGAGTATCAATAACAGATCTCACAGGTATGTTCATTAGCTTTCCTTTATTGTTTCTGAAAACCAACCGTTGGTCTAAAATGGCATTAAGGTCATATCGATTGTTGCCATCGAACCGTACGACAATATCATGTGACTCTTCGTCAATAGTATAAGTCGATATCTCCTGCCCTAAAAGAGATTTTCTTATTGCCATTCCAACTTGGTATGTAGAGGCATTTAGTTTACGGATTTGGTCACGATCAACCGTAATAGGTATCTCAGGTCGATTAGCATCTACATTCAGCTTCAATTTTTCTACACCATCAATCCCCTTTCTATCTAGGTATGTTTTGATGCCTTCTGCCGCTGCAATAAGCTCTTTGTATTCTCCTCTTCCGGTAATTTCTATGTTGATCGGTGCGCCTTGAGGAGGGCCTGATTCATTCTTAGCTGCCGTAATTTCAAGATCAGCATTGTATTTTCCCTTTAGCCCTGACTGAATCGCTTTTAATACATCTGAGGTTTTGGTTTTTTTTCTGTATTGAAATTCACAAAAGTTAACGGTTATTCTTGCCTTATGAGGTGTGTTTCCCATGGATACGCCCTGAGCTGGGTCACTTGTGCCTTCTCCAACCTGAGAGATAATCGACTTAATCAATCGTTCGTCTTGAGGTATTCCTGTAGTATCATCGGCATCCATATACGGACTAAGTATTTTATTTAAGTCATCCTCAATAACTAAGGTGGTTTTATTTGTCACGCCGATATCGGTTCCAATGGGATGTGAAATAAAAATGTTTACATATTGCGGCTCATTATTGGGGAAAAATTCAACTTTGGGTGGAAATACCGCAAATAAACCTAAAGAAAAAACAAGCAACATTATGGTTCCTATTAAAAATAGAATCGGTTTTTTACCGTGCATTGCAAAACGAAGAAAACGTTCGTAAAAACTTTCTAGACGAGGCAAAAGTCTATTCTGAAATAGCTTAGTGCCCGGCATAAATAGGAATAAGTTAACTAATGTCAGGATACCAATGAAGGTTATAAAGTTACCGAGGGTTACCCAACCAAAAACGATAAAGAAAATACCTAAGGTAGACAGGAACAATGAGGTGATTATGATCTTCTTTTTATTGGGTTGGCTCTGTGTTACCTTCATGTAAGTAACAGCCAATACTGGGTTGATTACCAATGCGACAAATAAGGAGGATGCTAAAACAATCATCAAAGTCATGGGTAAAAACTTCATAAATTCTCCGATAATTCCTGGCCACAAAGCCAATGGAACAAATGCAGCAACGGTCGTTGCCGTTGAAGATATAATAGGCCATGCCACCTCTCCTACGCCTTGAACCACACTCGTATATGCTGTGTTGCCTTCATCCATATAGCGGTATATGTTTTCGACAATAACGATTCCGTTGTCAACAAGCATTCCCAGTGCAATTACAAGTGAGAAAAGGACCATTACATTTAATGTAATGCCCATGGAGTTTAATATCAAAAATGACATAAGCATGGACAGCGGAATTGCTACTCCTACAAAAATTGCGTTTCTCAATCCTAGAAAAAATAGTAGAACTCCAACGACTAATATGATTCCAAGAATAATAGAGTTTTCCAGGTTAGAGACCATGTCTCTGGTTACATTAGACTGATCATTTGTTAATGATATATCTACACTTTTTGGAATTGTTCCATTTTTTTGTGCTTCAGCGATGATGCTATTAATTTTGTCCGAGGCAACGAGTAGGTTTTCACCACCTTGTTTTTTAACATCGAGCATGACAACAGAGGTGCCAAATTCTCGCGCAAATGATGTTGTATCTGCATTTCCAAAATAAACTTGGGCCACATCTTCGAGGTAAACAGGTAGAAAGTCATCCTGTCTAACAACAGTTCGTTTGAGCTCATCAGCACTTTTATACTCTCCTTCAATTCGAATTGTTTTTCGAATTCCATCCATGAGAATTTCCCCTCCCGGTATAGTTTGATTCTCGGCATTGACTGCATTTTCGATATCACCAAGCGTTACATTGACAGCCTGAGCCTTGACCGGGTCTACTTCAATTCTCATTTCTTGTAGAGGAAGTCCACGAATATCAACCTCACTTATCTCGGGAAGCTCCTCTAATTGTTTTTCAAGCTCTTCGGATACTTCTTTGAGTTCAGCTGCATTTTCTGACCTCATATTAATGTTTAAGATGGGCATTTTAGATGGGTCCAGCTCAAAAATATTGGGTTCCGCCGGTAGCTGCGGGAAATCACTCTTCGTTCGCGCTTGATCCACAGCATCTTTTACCTTTCCGAGTGCCTCATCGACGGGCATTTTAAAGTCGAATTTGACCCGAATAGTGGTGTATCCATGAACTGAATTGGAATTGATTTCCTCTACAAGCTTTATCCCTCCAATTTCTTTCTCAATCGACTGAGAAATTTTCTCGGACATATATTTAGGAGATGAACCAGGTTTTGCTATACCGACATATATTTCCGGAATTTTTAATTCTGGAAAATTTTCTTTCGGCATTGATTGGTAGGCAATCATTCCTCCAATAACAATAACAATAGCAATTAAGAATACCGTTTTGGTATTATTCACCGATAAAGTTGTAAGGCCGAATCCTTTAAATTTGCTCATATCTTTATTTTTACTTGATTCGAACTAAATCTTTTTTGGTAATTCCACGCGCACCGCCTGCTATAATTAGATTGCCTTCGAGAATGTTCTCATTTTCTTCAATAAGTGCCTCACCCTGATATACCTTAAGCTTTTTTATAAAGACTTGCTTGACGTTATAACTGCCATTTTTTGCTAACGTTAAGGTCCATAAATAATCTTCATTTTTTGCGTTCTTCAAGATGCTTTTTGATGGAACAACCATCCCTGAGTCAACTTGGAAATCAATAATTTCAAGTTCCGCAAGCATATTTGGCATAAGATTCGTTTTACTAGTGGTTTTAGCTCGGATCGTAAATGTTCGATTGGTAGGTTCTATAAAGCTACCTACACTGCTCACTACTGATTGAATAGGTGCAATTTCATAGTTTGGAAAGTTTATTTTTAGTTTAGTTCCTTTCTTAATATTGCTAAAGTGTTTTTCAGATACAGATGCGACGACCTCTGTTTTTTCTGTGTTTACAAGTCTCATTAATGGCATCTGTGGGCCGGCCAGCTGACCTTTCTTGGCATATACTTGGTCAATAGATCCATCAAAAGGCGCTTTAACGATCATTTTAGCTTGTTGTATTTTCAGTGTATTGAGCTTAGACTCTATGGAACTAACCTGGTTTTCTGCACTTTTTTTATCGAATTCAGATCCTAATTCTTCCTCAAATAAGGCCACCTGTTTATCTCTTGTGTAGCGCGCAAAGTCGAGCTGAGAAAGTAATTCTTGAATATTTGCATTTATTAGAGCTGCATCCAAGGATACAAGAACTTGTCCTGCTTTCACTCGATCTCCCGCAGAAACATTGACTTCATGAATGATTCCTGACATTTCAGTATTTAATAATATGTCTTGTGTACTCTCGACGCTCCCTTGAATTGATATTTTATGAATGAAACTTTTTTTCTTCGCTTTACTCGTTTGTACTAATGGGAGTATTGTATTGTTTTTTACAGTTTTGTCCTCTTTTTTCGTTTCATTATCCCCCCCCGAACCGCAGGAAAAAAGAGAAAACAAAAGGACTCCGAAAATGATTGTTTTTTTCATCAGGATATTTATTTTAATTCAGTTTATTATAAAGTTTATCAAGTTCAATTTTACTTCTGTATACCTCAATCAAGCTTGAAGTGTACTCTGCTTGGGCAATCATTACTTGGTTGAGTTTTTGCGTAACCATTACATTATTCCCATTACCAAGCGCTTCTTTTTTAATGGCATTTCGATATATTTTTTCTGCCAAAGCACTATTTTCTTGCTGAAGCGCTCTTTTCTTAATTGCTGATGCAAGTGTGTTCTTAAGCTGTACCTCTTGAAGCTTTAATCCTTGCTTGGTTAATTCAAAATTGTTTTCATCTTGCATCAGTTTGATCTCAGATTGCTTGACCACTGCACGTCCTTTTCCACTTGAAAAAACAGGAATTTTCATTTGTAAACCCCAGTTTGTTTGTGAGTACCATGGCTTGTCCTGGAAAAAATCGAAAGATGTTCTATAAGCGTTATAGCTTTGTTGAAAATATGCGGAAAAAGAAGGTAAGAAACCTGCCTTGTTATTTCGCACGTTGCATTGTGATAGATCAATTTGAGTCTGAAGTAGAGGCAATACTGTATTGTCTTCAATGGACCCAATAGATATCTGAGATGCTTCTTTATCGAGCTCATTCAAGTTATTGGACAATATGAGCAACGAGTCCTGAGGGTAGCTCATGGAGTACTTTAATAAAGCTAATGCATTACTAGTTTGTAATTCAGCATTTTCAAACGCGTTTTTAGCAGTTAAAACTGCATACGTCATCTGATCTATTTCCTCGTTAGTTATTACGCCTAATTCGAGATAAGATTTTTGCTTGGTTTCAAGGTCCGCAGTTATTTGGTATATCGAATCGGCAAAGGCTAAGTTTTCTTCTGCAACGCATGCAATGTGATAGGCGTCTATTACGGAAAATAAAACCTCTTCTTTGGTTCGAGTTTGTTGAATATTCTGTAGCTCAATAAGTAGCTTTGAAGCTTCAATTCCGACGAAGTAAGAACCATCAAATAAAAGTTGATTTACCTGAAGGCTTGCATTCGAATTAAATTCAGTTCCTGCTCTAAATGCCACCACTTCATCCTCAGGGGCTCCTGGGTTAAAAAAGGAAATCGGTAGCACCTGCACGGGTAAGTTTAAAAACTGATTAAAAGCTCCGGTAATGTTTGCTTCAGGCATACCCGCTGCCAAATACTCCCTCTTTTGATGCACTGCCTTATCATATTCCAAGGAGGCATTTGTAATTTTTACATGGTTTTTCAAGGCATATTCTTTTGCTTCTAATAATGAAAAGCTACGCCCAATTTGTGCATTGACATTTGAAATGAGTACAATCATTAAAATTGTTACAAGAGATTTCATGTATAGTTGTTTAATAGGTGTTTTTTAAAATAATTTAAGCCTTGATCATTTGTAATTGCGCGTATATGAATGCGAAAGGTTTCTAGAAATACTGATTCAAACTTGAATTCAGGCCAAGGGAAAATGTTGCCATTGATTATGGCATCGATATTAACAACATGTAATTTCGCATAAATTTCTTTGTGTATTTCTTTTCTATAAAGACCTTCATCTATTCCACGTTGTAGATTGTCAAAAAATTGGTTGTACACAAATCCAAAACGATGCTCTTCGAGCATTTTCCAAGCATCGGGATGACTTTTTTTCAGGTCATGAAAAACAGTCGTATTAATAGAAGATAGTGATTCTATCACGAATTTTGAAATGTGCATTAATTCGTCAATTGCATTGATTGATTGAACTGCGAAAGATGTGCAAACTGCTTGGTCTTGGGTTATTCGTAGTCTAATAATTTCTCTTACGAGTTGACTTTTATCTGTGAAGTGATTGTAGAGGGTTTTTTTTGATATGCCTAAATTATTTGCGATGTCGTCCATTGTCACACTTCGAATACCAAGCTTCATAAACAGCTTTGCTGAACGCTCTAATAAATCTATTTGTTTTGAATTCACGGAGCAAAAATATAAAAAATAGTTACTTAGGAAACTTTTTTTATATTAAAAGTGTAAAAAGTATAAATAAATATTCAGGTATTTTATATTTTTGTTGTATGGGTAAAGCAATTGGAATTGATTTTGGTTTAAAACGCACGGGTATTTCTATCTCGGATGACCTCGGCATCATTGCAACACCATTAAAAACAGTTTTATCCTCGGAACTCATGCAATTTTTGAAAGCTATGGTTCTTTCCGAAAATATTGAGACAATGGTACTGGGCTTTCCATTGGGTTTGAATGGCTCAGATACGGATGTCACTCAAAATGTTAGGCTCCTAAATATTGCCTTAGAAAAAGAGTTTCCATTGCTAAAGATTGCATTATTTGATGAAAGAATGACCTCTAAAATTGCTCAGAAAACTTTAATTCAAGGAGCATCCAAGAAAAAACGAAAACAAAAAGATTTGATAGATCAGATGAGTGCTACTATCATTCTTCAGGATTATCTAAATTCAAATAGTTAGCCGAAAAGTTTATTTTTGCACAAAATAACACGATGATTTTACCTATTGTAGCATATGGCGATCCAATCTTAAAAAAAGATTGCGAAGAGATAGATGAAAACTATCCAAATCTAAAACAGCTGATTTCTGATATGTTTGAAACAATGTATAAGGCAAAAGGAGTTGGGCTCGCAGCACCTCAAATTGGAAAGAATATTAGGTTATTTATTGTAGATGGTAGCCCATTTGCCGAGGATGAAGAGGATGAAGATGATCCTAGAGCTGAAGGTATTGAAAACTTCAAAAAAGTATTTATTAATCCCATTATTGAAGAAGAGGATGGTAGGGAGTGGCCATTTCAGGAGGGCTGCTTGTCTATTCCCAAAATTAGAGAGAATGTATCGCGTAAGCCGGATATAACAGTTTCTTTTTATGATGAAAATTGGGAATTAAAAGAAGAAAGCTATTCTGGCTATGCTGCCCGAATTTTCCAACATGAATATGACCATATTGAAGGAATCCTTTTTACGGATTACCTTAGCCCACTTAAAAGAAAACTCATTCAGAAAAAGTTGAATAATATAACGAATGGCGAAATTGAAATCGATTATAAAATGCGTTTCCCTAAAAAAGTAAAAAAATGAAATACACTATTCTTTCTCTGATATTATTTCTTTTTATGGTATCGTGTGGTTCAGATAGCTCTGCAAATGTAAAGTCCGAAGAC
>CESZ01105636.1_pt1 | contig 15015 bp, 15 predicted proteins | sample 531081 | NCBI WGS metagenome assembly CESZ01 (sample SAMEA2621260, study PRJEB7988) | marine metagenome | biome: marine biome (ENVO:00000447); feature: surface water layer (ENVO:00002042); material: "saline water (ENVO:00002010), including plankton (ENVO:xxxxxxxx)" | depth 5 m | reverse complement strand
TAAATAAATTTAAATTATTACAATTTGTAAAAAATAAACATAGAAAACTAAGAGATGAAGTTTTAGTTAGCGCAGATTCTGTTATTGTAACATCACAAAAATTAAAAAATTTATTTTCTGAGATTAATCCAAATGTATTTAAAATTACAAATGGATATGATTTTAATTATTCAAAAGTTAATTTAGACACTAAATTTTCAATTTCACATGTTGGATCGTTATATAATGATAGAAATCCTGAGTTTTTTTGGGATATAATTGAGGATAAATATAATAGCAATAAAGACTTTAAAAATAAATTGCAAGTGAATTTTATTGGAAATAACAGTCAAAAATTAATAAAATACTTTTCAGCTAAAAATTTTAGCTCATGTGTTAATTTTATAAATTATGTTGATTATAAAACTGCGCTGAAATACATTTGTTCAACCCAAGTACTTTTAATGCTTGAAGCTAATGATGAAGAGTCATCATATGCAATACCGGGTAAATTATTTGATTATTTAAATTCAAAGAGACCAATAATTGCAATAGGTCCAAAAAATTCTGATATTAATTCAATTTTATCCGAAACTAATTCTGGTAAATTCTTTAATTATGATAAAAAGGAGAGCTTAAAATTTTACATAGATCAACTTTATAATAAGTATAAAAATAATAGATTAATATCCATTAATTCAACCAATATAACTGCTTATTCACGAAATAATTTAACAAAAAAATTATCGAAAATAATTAATCGTGAAAATATATGACATAAAAAAAGCCCTGCAATTTAGGAAAGATACAGGGCTTTAACTAACTATTCAATAAATTAAACTAACCATTTAACAATTGGCAAACTGCGTGCCAAACTCTTATTTAATTAATTTTCTTAGGTTTTCAGATGTTAATGTCTTTGATTTTAAAAACTTTTTAAGATTTCCCTTAAAAACAACTTGACCTCCATTATTTCCTCCGTAGGGTCCTAAATCAATAATGTAGTCTGAGCATTTAATCATATCTAGGTTGTGCTCAATTATTATAACAGAATTTCTATTATCAATGAGTTTATTTAACGAAATTAATAATTTATTTATATCATCACTATGTAGTCCTGTTGTAGGCTCATCAAATAAAAATAATCCATTCCTAGATTTTGCCTTCGCGCTTAAAAAATAGGCTAATTTAACACGTTGTGCTTCTCCACCAGAAAGAGTAGAGGAGCTTTGACCAAGCTTGATATAACCTAAACCTACATTTTGTAAGACTGTAAGTTTTTCAGAAATTTTTTTTTCATTGTTTATGTTAAAAAATTCAATTGCATCATCAACAGTTAAATTTAATATTTCAGAAATATGTTTATTGTCAAATTTTATTTCAAGGATCTCTTTTTTAAATCTTGACCCATTACAACTTTCACAATTTAAATTAACATCTGGCATAAATTGCATTTCAATAGTATTAACTCCTTCTCCTAAACATTTTTCACATCTTCCACCATCAACATTGAAAGAAAAGTGTTTTGGCTTATAACCTCGAATTTTACTTTCTCTTTGCTTGGCATATAATTTTCTTATGTCATCATAAGCTTTTATGTATGTTACTGGATTAGATCTAGATGATTTACCAATGGCTTTTTGATTGATATATTCTACAAATTTTATCTCATCTGTATCTCCTGAAATTTCATCAAAATCTCCAGGTTTAGTTGTGTAATTACCTAGCTTATTTAAAATAGCTGGATATAAAATTTTATTAACTAATGTACTTTTACCTGATCCAGAAACACCAGTAATTGAAACGAATGAATGAAGAGGAAAACTTATATTAATATTTTTTAAATTGTTTTCTCTAGCTCCACTAATTTTAATTTTAAATTTAGAAGATCGACTAATTTTGGGGATAGTTATATATTTTTTTCCACTTAAATAATTAGAAGTTAAGGTATTGAATTTTAAAATTTTTTTAAGATTTCCTTTTGCTACTACCATTCCTCCGCGACTACCTGCATAAGGTCCAATATCAACTATAAAGTCAGCTGATTTAATTATTTCATTATCATGCTCAACAACAATAACCGTGTTTCCTAAAGATTTTAATTTATGTATTATTTTAATTAATTTTTTAGTGTCATGAGAATGAAGACCAATACTTGGCTCATCTAAAACATACAACGATCCAGTTAAATTACTTCCAATACACGTTGCTAAATTAATTCTTTGACTTTCCCCGCCAGATAAACTGCTAGATTTTCGATTCAGCTTTAAATATCCTAACCCTAAATCATTTAAACATTTTATTCTTTTTGAAATTTCATTAAAAATTAAATTTTCAGAAGAGTTAATGTTAATAAAACCTTCTAAATCTGATAATGGCATATTTATCAAATCAAAAATACTTTTGTTAGCAATTTTTACATAACCTGCTTCTTTTTTTAACCTGTTGCCATTACATTGATCACACGTGGTTTTTCCTCTATACCTAGATAGTAAAACTCTATTTTGAATCTTGTATAATTTTGACTCAAGTTTTTTAAAAAACTTGTTAATACCAATTATATTGTTTTTACCATTCCAAAGTAGACTTTTTTCTGAATTGCTTAATTCATAGTACGGTCTATGAATTGGAAAATTGTATTCTGAGGAATTTTTGATAAATAAATTTTTATATTTCCTAAGTTTTTGACCTTTCCAAGGGCATACAGCATCATCAAATATTGATAATGAGGTATTTGGAATGACCAGTTTTTCATCGATTCCTATTATATCACCATATCCATTACATTTTGGGCATGCTCCGTGAGGATTATTGAAACTAAAAAAATTTGTATCTGGATTAGTGAATTTAATACCATCAATTTCTAAAAGTGTATTATATAATTTAATTTTTTGTTTATTAATATTATAAAGATGACACTTACCTTTACCTTCATAAATTGCAGTTTCTAAAGAATCCGAAATTCTATTAATAAAATCATCAGATTTAATACATACTATTCTATCAATAACAAGAAATAATTCATTAAATTTTTTTATAGAATTTTCTTTTATTTCGCTTAATCTAATAATTTGATCATCATAAAACACTCTGTTATAATTTTGATTTATTAAAGATTTTATTTTAGTGTCAAAATTTTGTTTATTTATATTATTGAGTTTTGTAAGAACTAGAATTTTGTCACCTTCGGCTTCCATTTTAATATCATCTATGATTTCTGAAACTGTATTTTTTTTTACTATTTTTCCCGAAATTGGTGAGTACGTTTTACCATATCTTGAAAATAATAATTTCAAGTAATCATATATTTCAGTTTTCGTACCTACAGTTGACCTTGGATTTGAGGAAGATATTTTTTGTTCCAAAGCAATTGCAGGACTAAGACCTAAAATCTTTTCTACTTTTGGTTTTTCAATTCTATCTAAAAATTGTCTTGCATAACTGGATAAACTTTCTACATATCTTCTTTGTCCTTCGGCATATATAGTATCAAATGCTAGAGAAGATTTACCGCTTCCTGAAACTCCTGTTATTACAATAAATTGATTTTTTGGAATATTAATGTCAATATTTTTGAGATTGTGCATTTGTGCACCTTCAATCTGAATATATTCTTTTTTTTTCCTTTCTTTAGATCTCATTTAAAAATAGAAACAAATATAGTGCTAAAAATTAATCATTAAATTATCTTAAATGGTTCTTTTTTGAATTATAAAAAATTAAAACGTATATTTGGTTTATAAATTTATGCCTATAGAATAACATTACCCAAATTTTTATTAAAACTTAGTTTTTATTAATACGTAATGTTATGAAAAAATCTTTTTTACCCGATTCAGTTCTTGTCTCCAAATATATTTCAGGTGACGAGAAATCTCTTGAAATATTAATTAAACGTCACAAACAAAGAATTTATAGTTTTATTTTCTCAAAGGTGTTTGACAGAGATCTTGCAGAGGATATTTTCCAGGACACTTTCATAAAGGTAATAAGGACATTAAAGCTAGGAAACTATAATGAGGAAGGGAAATTTATTTCATGGGTTATGAGAATATCTCATAACCTAATTATTGATCATTTTAGAAAAAATTCAAGGATGCCAAAATTTGATAATTCACGTGATTTTGATATATTTTCAATATTGAAAAATTCAGAAATGGATATTGAAAATAGAATGATTAAGGATCAGATATTAAATCAAGTGAAAAATATAATTGATTATTTACCTGATGATCAAAAAGAAGTTTTAATTTATAGATATTACAACGACTTGAGTTTCAAAGAAATATCTGAAAAAACAGGAGTTAGTATTAATACTTCACTGGGAAGGATGAGATATGCGTTGATCAATCTCAGAAATATAATAAAGAAGAAGAAAATAATTCTAAATAGTTAATATAATATTTTGTTTTTTTTTTCGTTATCATCAAAAATAATGAATGGAAAAAAACTACTTTTTTCAAGAGGATGTATCTCTTGAGCCAAAAAGAAAAACTATAGAACTTATTTTAAATTATTCAAAATCAATAAAAGTTCAGAAAACTAAATTAGGTAGATATATATTTGACTTAAATTAATTTATTTAAAATTGATTTTCTACCTATTTTTTTGGTAATCATATCTTTATTAATATTCCAGCCTCTGGCAGGTGAATATTTTCTTGCATAATAAATTATTTGTAAATGGAGTTTATTCCATTTTTCAATAGGAAATAACCTTTTTGCATCCTTTTCCGTTTGTGTAACAGAATTACCTTTGCTTAAACCCCATCGATACATTAATCTGTGAATATGTGTATCGACAGGAAAAGCTGGATGTCCAAATGCTTGCGACATTACCACACTAGCGGTTTTATGGCCAACACCTGGTAATTCCTCAAGATCCTTGAAGTTTTGTGGAACAACCCCAAAATGCTTCTCAATAATAATCTTGCTTAATCCATAAATCCCCTTGCTTTTCATTGGTGATAATCCACAAGGTCTGATAATTTCTTTAATTTCTTCAATTGACAATTTAGCCATATCATTTGGGTTATCAGCTTTTTTAAATAAAATAGGGGTTATTTGATTTACTCTTTCGTCAGTGCATTGTGCAGATAACAATACCGCAATAAGCAAAGTATATGGATCCTTATGACTTAATGGAACTAAAACCTTAGGAAATAAATCTTCAAGTTTATTTATAACGTATTTTACCTTGTCTTTTTTATTCAAATTATATTATTTTTATAGTCAAATATAATAATTATGAAGGTATTAAAAGTAGGTGATGTTGCTCCTGATTTTAGTTGTAAAAATCAATACGGTAATATAATTAAACTATCTGAAATGATTGGGAAAAAAATTGTTCTTTTTTTCTACCCCAAGGCTAATACACCTGGATGTACAAAGGAGGCGTGTAATTTAAATGAAAACTATAAAAGATTTAAGTTAGATGGTTACGAAATTATAGGAGTCTCAGCCGATAATGAAAAAATACAAAAAAATTTTAGTGATAAATTTAAGTTTAATTTTAGTTTATTGTGTGATATTGATAAAAAAATAATTTCATCTTATGGGGCTTGGGGTGAAAAAAAAATGTACGGAAAAATATATATGGGGATTTTAAGAAAAACAATTATAATAGGAGAGGATGGTAAAATTTCTAAAATAATTGATAAGGTTAAAACGAAAGAACATGCATCACAGATATTAGATTAATTTTTTATTTTTTATAACCAAAAAAATTAAACTTTTTAATTTTTAATGCAACAGCTTCTGGAAGTAATAATTCCCATCCTTTTGAATTTTTCTTAATTTTAGCTAAAACTTCCTGAGAATATATTTTTAGAGATTTTAAATTATATTTATCTAAATCAACAACTTTTCCGTTAAATTTTAAAAACTTGTAAAGTTCTTTCATCCTGGGGTGTACTTTTATATTACTACTATTAACTATTTCTTCATTATTATTTAGTTCAGGGTAAAGATAAATTTTCATATTTTTAAAAAATAATTTTCCAAACGCCTCCAATATGCCTCCGCTCAGATGAGTATAATATTTTGGATCAAATATTCTAACTAGATTATTTACTCCCATTGTTAATCCAATTTTCTTTTTTGTATATAAAGAAAAATATTCAACTAACTTATAATATTCTTTAAAATTGGTGATTAGAACTGTTTCACCCAATGAACCCAATAGTTTAGCCCGATCCATAAAATCTTTTTCATCTATTTCACCATCAGTTGTTAAATCAACCATTGTTATTTCAAAAATTACAATTGTATCTTTTTTATCTACATGCCTTTCATTTAAAAACATCTCAAGGGAATTTAAATACATCTCTTCATTAACTTTTGTAACAGGCCTAAACCTTCCTCTTAGTGCTAAAATATTTTTTTTATATAATGCGGCGGCTGGTAATAAGTTATTTCCATCTGGAGCAAACATAACCGCGTCAGTCATACCATTTTTTACTAATTCAAGACTTAATATCCTATTGTCAACATCTTTAAATATGGGTCCAGAAAAATTAACAGTATCGATTTCAATTTGATCCCCATTTAGATGATCATAAAGATATTTTATAATTTTTTTTGGTTTGTTAAAATGATAAAATGCACTATAAATTAAATTTGTTCCAAGAACTCCCAGGGTTTCTTGTTGTTGGCTGGCTAAATTTTCTTTAAATCTAATATGTAAAATAATTTCATTATATTCTAATTTTGGGTCAATTTGAAATCTAATTCCAACCCAGCCATGTCCATTATATTTTTTTGCAAAATCAACGGTAGCAACAGTGTTCGCATAGCAAAAAAACATTTTATTAGGCTGGTTTTTTCTCTTGATTCTTTTTTCAATTAGGGAGGTTTCGTGTTTCAACATTTTTCTCAAACGATTTTGAGTAACATATCTTTCATCATTTTCAATACCATATATGTCATCGCTAAAGCTTTTGTCATAAGCTGACATAGCCTTGGCTATAGTGCCAGATGCACCACCAACCCTAAAGAATTGTCTTACTGTTTCTTGACCTGCACCAATTTCAGCAAAAGTTCCATATATATTTTCATTAAGGTTAATTCGCAAAGCTTTTTGCTTTATTGACGGAATGGCTTCAATATGTGAATCACCATTTAAGGTAACCTCTTTCATTAGGTTAAAATTTATATATCAAAGGTATTAAATTAGATGAATAAGATAAAAAAAAAATAGTGTATTTTTGAGATTATTTATCAATGAAAATTACTTTTTTAGGAACAGGTACTTCGCAAGGTATTCCAGTAATTGGAAGTAACGACCCTGTATGTTTAAGCAATAATCCAAAAGACAAAAGATTAAGAACATCAGCACTAATTGAAATAAATAATAAAAATATTGTTATTGATTGTGGCCCTGATTTTAGAGCACAAATGATAAAATCTAAATGTCATAAGTTAGATGCAATTTTTTTTACCCATGAACACAATGATCATGTTTCTGGACTAGATGATATTAGACCATACTATTTCCGACAGGGAAATATTCCTATATATGCTGCACCCCGTGTTATAGACGCTCTAAAAAAAAGGTTTGAATATATTTTTAAAAGTAATGATAATATTCCTGGTACTCCAAAAGTCATCATTAATGAAATTAATAACAATTTTATTTTTCATGAAAATAAGATTGTGTTAATAAATGCTTATCATGGAAATCTTCCCATTTATGGATTTAGAATTTTAAATACTGCTTACCTAACTGATGTTAAAACCATTCCTGAAAAGGAATTTGATAAATTAAGAGATCTAGATCTTTTGGTTATAAATGCACTTAGAGTTGAAGAACATTATTCACATCTAAATTTAAATGATGCTTTAGAAGTAATCTCTAAAATAAAACCCAAAAGAGCATATTTAACTCATATTAGTCATAAGTTAGGATTTCATGAAGATGTTCAAAAGGGTTTACCTAAGAATATATTTTTAGCTTACGATGGCCTCCAAGTTGAATGTTATTAGATATCCTTTAACCAATTACTCATTTGTTCAAAATTATCTGCGTTTATTTCATGGGCAGAATCAAATTCAAGGAATTTATGATTAATTCCATTTTTAGATAGCCATTCATCTGACTCCCTTCCAATTTCAATTGGTATAACCTGATCATAAATACCATGTGAACAGAAGAAAATGTGATCTATATAGTCTTCTTTCATTTCATATTTTAATATTTCATATGGGATTTTACCACTTAAGCCGATTACCCTCTTGTATTTTTTGGGGTAATTAATTGATAGTGTATATGAAATCATGCAACCCTGACTAAATCCAGCAAGATAAATTTGTTTAGAAATAAAATTATATTTTTTAGATAAGAATTTAGAAATAAATTCATCTAAATTATCTACGGTATCTATAGCCTCATCAGGATCCATGGTTAATCTCATATTATTGTCATATTGTAATGACCACCAGCAATATGAGTTATAATCTAATTTTATGGGGGCTTGAATTGAGATAATTAAATATTCTGGATTCATAAAATTAGAAAATGAAAACAAATCCTCTTTATTACTTCCATATCCGTGAAACATTATTATAACCTTAGTGTTCTGATTGTATGATGAAGGTTTTTTTATATCGTATTGAAAGGAAAAACTACTCATTCAATGAAATTTTTCCGTTTGAGACAATCCCATATACTATTCCTTTCAATGAGGTTTTCTTAAATATTGAATTTTTTGAAATTGATATAATATCCTTTTCATCAAAGACATAATTTGATAGGGGGTTAAATAAGGTCAAGTCCGCTACTGCACCAATTTTAATATGTGTATTTTCTAAATTAAAAATCTTTTTACCTCTTGTTAATATGTTTATAACAGTTTTTAGCGGAAAAATTTTGTTTAAAGCACCAAAAGAGGACTCTAATCCTATTGTACCAAAACCTGCATTATCAAATTCTAAATTTTTTAATTCTATATTGAGAGGGTTGTGATCGCATGTAACAATGTCAATAGTACCATCTTTTACCGCTGATATTAATTCATCCATATCTTTTCTGCTTCTTAACGGAGGTAATACTTTAAATTTAGTATCAAAATTCTTAATAAAGCTATCATCAAAAAATAAGTTATGAATACAAGTGCTACATGAAATATTTAAATTTTTACTTTTAGCATCCTTAATAAGTTTAACTGAGTTTGATGTTGAAATATAAGGAATATGTAAATTTCCCCCCGTGTATTCAAGAATTTTTATATCACGCATTATTTGAATTTCTTCAGCTATATTTGGGATACCTCTTAGACCAAGAATTGTACTGTTTTTACTTTCATTCATAACCCCATTATTAGATATTTTATCATCTAATGGAAAAGAGAATATAGGTATATTCCTATCCTTAGTATATAAAAGGGCTAATTTCAATAAATTTGGATTTGCGATAGATTTCTTATAATCACCAAAACCAATAGCACCTGCATTTTTCATCTCAAAAAGTTCTGCTAATTCAATAACCTCAGAATTTTTAGTTAATGCTCCAATAGGATGAATAGTTACACTTGAATTTTTTGAAACTGATTTTAGAAATTCTATCTCGGTATTTTTTTCTGTTACTGGAAATGTATTGGGTTGTAAACCTATTGATGTAAAACCGGATTTTGAAGCAACATAAAGTGTATTTGAAATATTACCTCTTTCCTCATATCCTGGTTCACCAGTACAAATACTATAATCAAACCATCCTGATGATATGTGTAGGTTTGGTAAGATAATTTCCTTGAAATTTTTAGGATTTTTAATATTTTCAGAAATATCTGATATTATTCCGTTTTGGATTAATATATCAACCTTTTTATTATGAAATTCACTTTTCTTATCAATAATTATAGCTGACTTTATTAGTGAATTCATTTATAAAATTTGGACAAAAATAATAAAATAAAGCTATATATTTTTAATATTTTGCTGGCATTCCATTGGTCAAAGAGTTTTTTATAAAATCTCTTAAATCATCATTAGATTTTTTTAAATCTTCTGATCTTAAATACATCATGTGACCACTTCTATAGCCTTCAAAATAAAATCTATCTTTCATTTTACCACTCGGGTCAATTTGCCACATGGTATATTTTGCTTGAAAATAATTGGTGGCACCATCATAATATCCAGACTGAATAAAAACTTTAAGAAATGGGTTTTGAGCCATTGCCATTCTTAAATTTTCTCTTGTATTATCATTTTCTCTATTCCACGGGTGTACGGCACCAAAAACATTATATTTTATATCAGTTTTAAAATTTAATTCATTTTTAATATAGTAGTTTATAGCAGGGGTAAATGAATGATTCCATGAATTTAGTTCAATGTTAGAATCAGGGCTTGATCCAGCTACTCTTTTATCAATTCCTTTGTATCTTGAATCTAATCTACCTACCGTTAACTCATCTTTATCTCTTAGTAGCTCTTTCCAGAAATAATTATTAGGAACATCAAGATTGTTATTAATTACAAAATCTTTACTTAAACCTGAGTAGAATGAATATTTATCAGCTATTTTATTTTTTTCGCTGATTGAAATAAATCCACCTTTAGCTATTGCTGGTATTAGTTCGTTTATGGTAAATTCCTCAACTTCTGGTAAAATCTCATATAAATCTTTTGATTGAAGCTTTTCGTCTAAGGCTTTATGGTACCATGCGGTCGCAGCATAGTAGGGTAGGTGTAATGATGAGTTTACTGCATCACCCTCCTCAAATAATTTATAATCTGCTGGGGAAACCATGATAACACCGTTTAAATACATCCAATGTCTACTTTGTAATTCATAAGAAAGTCCCATAACTCTTGTACCCCCATAACTCTCACCGATAATATATTTTGGAGATTCCCATCTGTTTTTTCTAGTTATGAAAGTATTAATCCAAGAGGCTAAATATTTTATATCAGCATTTATTCCAAAAAAAGTTTCTCTTTTTGGATAATTTCCGTCATCATCGGTAATCATTCTAGAATATCCCGTGTTCACTGGACAAACAAAAACTATATCTGCTGTGTCTAAAATTGAATATGGGTTACTTTTCACACCATAAGGTTGTGTGGGATATCCTTCGTTATCAATATTTAGCACCTTTGGTCCAGTGTAGCCAATATGCATCCATAGAGATCCTGATCCAGGACCGCCGTTAAATGAAATTATAATTGGTCTGTGAGTAATTTTAGTTTTTGAATTTTTTGGTAATTCTCTTTTGTAATAAGTATAAAATAAGCTGGCTATTGGTTTGCCGTCATTATTCCAAACAGGTTGAGTTCCTGTCTCAGCTGTATATTTTATTTTTTCGCCTTTAATTACAGTCTCATGAGTTGTCTTGACAATAGTATCAACAGGAATAGATATCTCTTGAGAGAAAATTAAACCTGTGTTTAGAAGCGCTATCAATAAATATTTTTTCATTTTTTTGTATTAATTATGTCTAATTTAGAAATTAAAAATCATTTTTTTCAAACACTCCAATTCCAAAAAGAGCAAAATCATATTTTACTGGATCTTTTTTATCAAAAGACCTTAGAACTGAATCCAATTCAACAACAGCTTTATGATCATTCTGATTTCTCTTTAATAACCCAAGTTTTCTGGCTATATTACCTGAGTGCACATCAAGTGGACATGATAGATATTTCGGATCAATTGAATCCCAAATTCCTAAATCAACCCCTTTGTCATCTTTTCTTATCATCCATCTCAAAAACATATTTATTCTCTTTGATGCTGAGCCCTTCATCGGATCAGATACATGTTTTTCAGTTCTTTTAGTGTGATCAATTTCAAAAAATTTTTTTTTAAAGATATTAATAGATTTGTATAATTTATCATCTTTTACGTTGTCGGAAAAAATATTCTCCATACCCCCATAATTTTTATAAATATGTTTAAGACTTACAATAAATTGTATGAAATCTATACCATTGAATGTTCTATGAACAAAATTTAAAAGACTATTTAGATCATTTTCTGAATGATTAATAACAAAATTATACGGGTCATTATCCAATAATTTCATCATTTTCTTTGAATTTGAAATTATGGACTTTCTGTTCCCCCAAGCGATAGATGATGTCAAAAAACCTGATATTTCAATATCCTCTTTTTTTTTAAAAGAATGAGGTATTTGAATAGGGTCACGCTCAATAAACTTTTTATTATTATATTTTTCAACCTTTAAATTTAAATAATCTCTTATATTCACTTAAGATCTATTTAATTTTTCCATCAATAATTTCTAATATTCTGTCAGATTTTTTTGCTAGTGATATATCGTGGGTAGCAATTAAAAATGTAAAATTAAAATCTTTTCTCAAATTCATAAATAAATCATGAAGTTTAATTGATGATTTTGTGTCGAGATTTCCAGAGGGTTCATCTGCAAGAATTATACTTGGTTTATTTATAAGCGATCTAGCTACAGCAACTCTCTGTTTTTCGCCTCCTGACAATTCGCTAGGTTTTTTATTAATTTTATCATTAATTCCTAAATATTCCATTAATTCTTTTGCTCTAGATTCTGCAATTTTTTTTGGTGTATTACAGATATATGACGGAATACATACGTTTTCAATTGCTGTAAATTCTGGTAGTAATTGGTGAAATTGAAAAATAAAACCAATCTCTTGATTTCTAAACTTAGCTAACTGTGTATGACTCATACTACTTAAGTCATAATTATTAATTAATAATTTTGTATTAACTTTTTTGTCATAGTAATCAATTGTTCCAAGGATTTGAAGAAGTGTTGTTTTACCCGCACCTGATGCACCAACTAAGCTTATAATTTCACCTTTATCAACATTTAGATCAATTCCTTTTAAAATATGGTTGTTTTCGAAGGATTTATGTATATTTTTGGCAATAATCATTAATCAAAAATAAGATATTAATTTAATTATGAGTATTATTGGAAGAGCTTATTTTTCGGGAGGTTGCTTTTGGTGTACTGAAGCAATATATAAACGATTAAAAGGTGTATTAAGTGTTAAACCTGGATTTAGTGGTGGAAATATAAAAAATCCTTCTTATCATGAGGTTTGTACAGGAAGAACCGGTCATGCAGAAACAATCGAAGTTATCTACGATTCTGTTCAAATTGATTTTCAGTTTCTGTTAGAAGTATTTTTTAAAACACACGATCCAACAACACTTAACAGGCAAGGTAATGATATTGGAACACATTACAGATCGATAGTATTTTACTCAAATTCTAATGAGCAGGAACTTATAGTCAATTATATCAAATTTCTTAATGATGAAATTTATGACAATAAAATTGTAACAGAAATCATAGAATTTGACAAGTTTTATGAAGCTGAGAATTATCATGAAAACTATTATGAGCTAAATAAAGAACAACCATATTGTGATTTAGTAATTACGCCTAAGGTCGAAAAATTTGAGAAAAATTTTAAAAATAAACTTAAATCAGATTAAAACTTAATACCCAGTCTTATTAGGAGTTTTTTTATGAAATTCCAAAAAAATGTAAATTCTCCAAAAATAAATGCAACAAAAACAAGAATAGGTTTATAAATTACGGTAGTTAATATAATTCTTAATGTCCAATATGGAAATACATTTAAATTTTCATTTGTAATCCCAAATAAGTCACATAGTGGATGTGAAACCCATGCTGCAGTTGAGCCAGTTATTCCAAAAACAAGAAATATTTTTAGAATTTGGAAATTTGAGTTTATACCCCATCTAGCTTTTAATTTTTCTAACATACTATAAATTATAGATATCAATAATTTGATCCGCAAGTTCAATGCCAATTCTCTTTTGAGCTTCGTTTGTCGCTGCACCTATGTGAGGAGTTAGTGATATACTTTGGTTCATTAAAACTTTAATACTGGGACTGGGTTCATTTTCAAAAGTATCTAGGGCTGCAAAAGCTATCTTTTTATTCTCTATAAATTTTAAGAGGGATTCTTCGTCAATTACACCGCCACGTGCTGCATTAATAATACCTGAACCGTCTTTCATTTTAGATAATTCCTTTTCACCAATAACATAATCTTTTTGAGAAGGAACGTGTAATGAAATAAAATCAGACTTGCTTAATAACTCTCCAAATGATGAGCTTTTTAAATTAAATTCATTATAACTGCCATCAAAGAAATCAATTTTAAACTTAGCCTCTTTGTTATGTAAATCATAAAAAATAATATTCATTCCAACACCAATACCTATTTTGGCAACCTCTTGACCAATTCTACCAAATCCAATTATCCCAAGGGTCTTGCCTTTTAATTCTGCCCCGCCTGAATATTTTTTTTTAAGTTTTTTGAAGTCTTTATCTCCCTCAAGTGGCATTTCTCTGTTGGAAATATGTAACGACCTTACACATGAAAATAAGTGAGAAAAAACCAATTCAGCAACTGAAATTGATGAAGCAGCAGGGGTGTTAATTACCTTAATTCCTTTGTCTTTTGCATAAGATACGTCGATGTTGTCCATACCTACGCCACCTCTTCCTATAATCTTCAAGCTTTTACAACTATCAATCAAATCTTTTCTAACTTTTGTAGCACTTCTAACAAGTAATACTTCTATACTATTATTATTGATATAGTCAATAATTTCTGACTGATCAACTGATTCAACAATGGTATTAAATCCAGCAGAATTTAACTTATCAACACCTTCCTTACTAATACCATCATTAGCTAAAACATTCATATCTTAAATTTTTGATTCTAATTCACTCATAACTTCTACAAGTACTTTAACACTATCAATACTCATCGCATTATACATTGATGCTCTATAACCACCAACACTTCTGTGACCAGATAAAGCAGTTATTTTAGCTTCAGTAAGCATTGTCTCAAAACTGTCTTTAAAATTATCATCAGTTAAATTAAAAGTAGCATTCATAATTGATCTATCAAATTCTTTTGCATGACCATTGAAAAGAGGATTCAAATCAATTTCAGAGTACAATAACTGGGCTTTTTTTCTGTTTAGTTTTTCAATTTCAGAAACTCCCCCCATTTTTTTTAACCATCTCATATTAAGCAT
>CESZ01015471.1_pt1 | contig 15017 bp, 8 predicted proteins | sample 531081 | NCBI WGS metagenome assembly CESZ01 (sample SAMEA2621260, study PRJEB7988) | marine metagenome | biome: marine biome (ENVO:00000447); feature: surface water layer (ENVO:00002042); material: "saline water (ENVO:00002010), including plankton (ENVO:xxxxxxxx)" | depth 5 m | reverse complement strand
TTGGTGCACATACCTGTGGGGTGCCCGCCTTTACAGCACTACCCGGGTTATTTGCCTGAGGACACTGATCTTGTCTCACGCTATGCGTGCGGGCAGGCGGTAGTAAAAGAAGACCATTATATCGATGGTTTTGGAGTGCGGACTGACTTCAAATGTGTCCCCTTTGTCAACCCAGCTTGTCTTGATATCGAAAGATTGCAGCTGCCTTTGCCTGATGATGGGTTTCACGCTGAAGGTGTAGAGTACGCAGCCTTGTTGGACGCTTTCGACAATCGGAAGGCTAAATGCCGTTTCACAGCAGTTGAGGTGGGGAGTGGTTGGGGGCCCTGGATTGGCCTAGCTGGGGTGCTTGCAAACACACATGGTGCCGATGCTCTATGTTTGATTGGCGCAGAGGCCTCGGCAGAGCGTTACGCCCTCATGTGTCGGCACTTGGAGCGGAATGGGCTCACTTCAGAATCTGGAAGGATGATCAAAACTTTTCACGGTGCGATTTGGACTCATGACGGTGAGGTGCAGTTCCCTGACAGCAACGTGGAGGACATGGGGCCTGCTGTTAACGCCCATGGCGCAACAACAGACTATCGAGGACACCGTGTCACTACAGTGAGCACCCCATGTGTTCGGCTGAGTACATTATGTGAGGGTGCGGGTCTTATTGATTTCCTTCATATTGATGTTCAGGGCTCGGAGTTGGATTTATTACACAACGATGCTGAATGGCTCGGGCACAACGTTCGCGCGATGATGGTCGCCACCCATAGCCGCGTGATAGAGGGCGGTATAATGGACCTGCTTGGAGAGGAGGGCTGGGTCTTGAAGCGAGAAAAGCCTTGCAGGTTTCAAATGGACGACAATCCTCGCGAAAACTGGGAAGGGCTTACACAAGCGGATGGCAGTCAACACTGGATCAACCCTAAGTTGTGAGTTAGTTATGGGGTGTCTCGAAAAAGTAAATTAACGTCTGTGGTGTTTCGTGCCGCAGGGGTGTCGTCAGCGGAATTCAGCTCGTGAACAGCGTATTTTTGTTACGTGGTGTTAAAGCAATCCTACTAAGGTGAATTCTTGTGAAATTTTGGAATATTTTTTCCAGTTGGATCGTCACCACATGTACTGGGAGTTTTTCATCGAAACCTCAGGCTAACGTCGATAGAAATTAGGCACAAAATCACATTGATTTGGCGTGCGGGTGTGGCTAATATCGGCATGTAAGTGGATTTTAGGGGGCCCGTTGGGTCGCTTTTTGGGCTAACGGGCCGCTATATTAGTTGCCCTGGTATAAAACTTGGGGTGGTAATAAGTCGGCAGTGACTTGGGCTACAGCCAACAACATGAGTTTTGATTGAGTAATTCTTAGGGAGTCATAGACATGGGTATGAATACCGATGCAGTACAGCGGCTATATGTAGCCTACTTCAATCGGCCTGCTGATCCGGCAAGCCTTGCGGTTTACGAGGCGATGCTTCCATCCGATCGGGCGGCCACTCAGGCTGAGCTGCAGGCAGTTGCGGAGCAGTATTTTAGTCCGTCTGCCGAGTACGCGTCGCGTTACGATGGCCTCAGCAATGCTGAGATCATTAACACCATGTACAACAATTTGTTTGGCAGGGATGCTGAGCCAGCAGGTCTACTGTCGTGGACCGGCAAGCTGGACAGTGGTGCGGAGACATTTGCGAGCATCGCTTTGCAGTTGAGCTTCAGTGCACAGGGGACTGACGCAGATGCGGTTGCTGCCAAGATCACTGCAGCCAACGCGTTTACTACTGAGGTGGCATCCACCTCTGCCAATATCATAGGCTTTTCCGGCATGGACGCTGCGGCATCCAGTCGTAGTTGGCTCGCCACAGTAACCGACGATGCGACTGCTACTTCGGCGGTTGCTGGCGTCACAAGCGCTGTCTCCAGTGCAATTGCCGCCAATCCGACGGTTGGGGCTGCTAACGAGACGATCACGCTCACAGCTGGCGTAGACGCCGGCACAGCGTTTTCCGGTGGTGCGGGTGACGACACCTACAACGCTGGCCTCACTGCTGCCGGCGGTAATACGCTGAATGCTCTTGATGACATTGACGGTGGCATCGGCACGGATACTTTGAATGCGACTATCGCTACGACTGCTACTCCTGGAGGCATGGCGAACGTCGAAAATCTGAACACTACATTTACTGCTGCTGTCACCCTGAATGCCACAAACATGGCCGGCATGACTGCGATCTCTAATATCGGGTCTACGGCGGCTGGCACTATCAGCAACCTCGAGGGAACCGGTGCGGCGGTGACCATTGCCGATAACGCAGTGGGTGCAACGTTTGCCTATAAGGCTGCTGCTTTGACCGGTACCGCCGATAGCTTGGCGGTGACCTTTAGCAATGTGACTGCCGGCACCACTACGATCACAGGTGCAATTGAGACCTTGAATATCACCTCAAGCGGCTCAGCCAACACGGTTGCCTTGGTTGCCTCGGCTACTACTTTGAATGTCTCGGGCGATCAAGATATTACTCTGTCGGGAACTGGCACGACTGGCGCCGCGACTATAAACGCGGCTTCGGCTACGGGTGCCGTCACTATCACGTCTGATGCCGCAGCATCGACTGCCGCCACCCTCACTGGTGGTTCGGGCGACGATAGCATCACGCTTACAGGTACGAATACCGCCACTGACACCGTCAGCGGTGGGGCTGGAGACGATACAATCACGTTTACGGCTGACCTGGCTGATGCTGACACCATCAACGGCGGTGCCGGAACTGACACCTTGGTGGGTACTACCGCCAACCTGCGGGGCCTGACTACCGCAAACAATGTTTCAAACATTGAGGTTATCCAGGTTTCAAACGCACACACAGGCACGTTGACTGCCGCCACAGTGCAGTCTGGCGTGAGCGCAGTTACTCTGGCAGCAGGTTCCAACGCGGGTACGGTAGTCCTGCCTGCTGGCTCTGCGACAGTCACTTTGGGCACCGCTAATGCGGGCGCCACGACTATCACGGATACTGGGCTGGCAACTAACGACAGCCTTACTATCAACACAAGCGCTGCGGCCAACTCCATTAATGGCCAGGCTATCGCTGTGAACGGTTATGAAACTGTGTCGCTGGATACCAGCACAGCCACTGCTAAGACTGTTAGCACGATAAATGTTACGGGCGATGCTGACGCTGCCGGCACTCGTACTGCTGCAACGCTCACTTTGACCGGTGCTGCGAGCTTGACAACCACTGGAGCTATCACTCTGGGTGGTGGCACTAACTACGGAACCATTGATGCCTCGGGCATGACTGGTGCATTTGTTATGGGTGCCGCTGCAGCAGCAGTCAACTCGATCACTGGTGGTGCTGGTGCCGACACGCTGTTGGGCGCAAACATCGCGTCTACCTTGACTGGTGGTGCGGGTGTCGACACGATCACCGGAGGAACTGCGACAGATACGATCAATGCTGGTGCTGGTAACGACATTCTTAACGGATCCGCGGCTACGTCTACAACTGAAGACACCGTAAACGGTGAAGCTGGTAATGATACTTTCGCGTACACCGATGCTGAGCTGGTAGCTGGCGTTACCCTTAACGGTGGAGACGGTACTGACGTACTGCAGATAGACGATCTGTCGGCCATTGCAGACTCCCAGTTGGCCAATAAGTCATCTATTGAGACCCTGACTTCTGCTGCTACGGGCCTGAGCGCCACGCTTGATGACAATGCGCAGGCGATGGGTATTGCCACCGTTACGTTGGCTGGTACCGCTGCCGGCGGGGTTGCTGATACCGTGACCATCAATGACGGCGTTACCAACGCGGTAACGGTCAATGTTGACGCGCTGGATGATGGTGGCGGTGGTGACGATAGCAATACCGTGAACGCTGCTGCTTACACGGGCACTCTTACCATTACGACTGCCTCGGCCGCCGCCATACGCGGATCGGCTGGCAACGCTGCAGCAGGCGAGGCTGCCTATACCGGTGGTACTGGCACGAGTGATACGCTCAATATGCACGGCGGAACCTTCACCGCTACGCACCTCGGCTCAATCACCGCCATTGAGAGCTGGACGATCGTAGACGATACGACGAGTTCACTTACCCTGGCAGATGCCAACATCGCGGACGGAGCAGCGCTGACCATTGATGGTCGCGCAATCATTAACGCGTCCAACAGCCTTACTGTTGTAGGCACCTTGGAAGCCGACGGCGCGCTGACAGTTCACGGATCCACCGGTGGTGATTCTCTCACGGGTACGGCGAGTGACCTGGGTGATACGCTGCACGGCTACGCTGGAGGGGATACGTTCAGCTTTGCGGTTGACAACCTCACTACTCTCGACACGGTTGATGGCGGCGCTGGATCGGACACGGTAACGATCACTGCGGCAGGAACCTTGGCTGATGCGGATTTCACCAACGTCACCAACGTAGAGGCATTGACCTTCACAGCCGCGGCCACCTCGGCAACCCTAGGTGGTCAATATCAAGAGGCTGGTTCTACGACTATTACGCTAACCACTGGCACTAACTCGTTGACCTTGGGTGCAGCTGCGGCCTCTGGGGGAGCGGTGACCAATGACCAGACGATCAACCTGGTTGGTGGAACCGACACAATTGATGCGGCTCTTCACACTGGCTCACTCACTGTTAGTTACGCGGATGATGACAACCTGACTGCTGCTGACACCATCACGGCGGGCTCGACCGGCACGGACATTTTGTCGGTCACCATGGCCGGAAACGCCGCCTTGACTGCTGCCGAGCTCGCTAACGTCACAGGGTTCGAGACGATTAAAGTGGCTACGAATGTTGCTTCAGCAATCACTACCAATGATGCAAACGTGGCAGCCACGGCGTCGTTGACTATCGACATGACTGCGAACACAACGACTGCGAGTACGGTGAGTATCGCTGCTGAGACTAATGGTGCGATCACCATCCTCGGTGGTGCGGGTGGTAACACCATCACCGGTTCTGTGTCTTCAATGGGCGACACGATCACTGGCGGTGCCGGCACTGATGGCATTACCTTTGCTGTTGCTAGTTTGGATCTGCTGGACACGGTTGACGGTGGTGCAGGTACTGACACCCTGACAATCAGTGGTAACGGAACCATCGCTGATGCGGACTTCACGAATGTGACGAACATTGAAGCTCTGACGATGGGTACAGGTGGTGCCAACACATACGTGCTTGGTGCTGAGTATGCTGAGTCAGGCTCCGTTACATTGAATACCGCTGCGGGTGTTGCGAACAACATCACCATCGGCGCTGGGGTTACTACGGCACAGACGATTGCGGTGGGGGCGGGTACTGATACGATCTCCGCTGCCCTGAGTCCGGCGGCGATGACCTTCACTCTTGCTGAAGCCAGCTTGACGGCTGCAGACACCCTTACCGGTGGCACAGGGAGCGGCGACACACTTACCGTTACCTTTGGCGGCGCTGGTCTTACTGCTGCTGAGATGGCGGGTGTTACTAAGATTGAAACCATCAAAACCGCTTCTAACGCTGCCGGCACACTAGTGTTGAGCGATAACAACAACGTGAGCTCGGTGCTGACAATCAACGCAGTGGCAAATACTTCGGCCGCATTCACCCTGAATGCGTCGGCTGAGGACGATGGAACTATCGTTTATTCAGGTGGTGCTGGTATTGATACAGTTACCGGTACTTCAGGTGCTGACACGATCTCTTCCGGTGCGGGAGCCGACGTTATTACGGGCGGCAACGGTGTTGACACACTGACAGGCGGCGCTGGCGCGGATACGTTTACGTACACCGCTGTTGCCCAGTCAACAGGTACTGCTCGTGACAGCATCACCGACTTCGTATCGGGCACAGATAAGCTTGCGATCACTTTAGACCAGAGCTCTAACACTGCTGGTGTGACGATCGACGCTACGGTACAAACTGCTCAGGCAGGAACTTCCGCGGTGCAGGCAGCAATGTCCGGCTCTATCGGTCAAACCTTCTACGACACCGAGAATAGTCGCGTAATCGTTAACACCAACGCGGATAACCTGGTTACCACTTTGGATTATCAGATAGACGTGAATGCGGCGGCGACAGCAAGTAGCACACTTGCTGCAGGTGACGTGAATTACACCATCACTGGTGGCTCCGGGGCAGATACCATCGTCTCAGGTGGTGGTGCTGATACCATCGTTGATGGTGCTGGCGCGGATAGCATAACCGCTGGTGCTGGTGACGATACTATTGCCCTGTCTACGGACACCGCTGATGATGTCATTGTCTTCAGTGATACCAACGGAGCGGACACTGTTACAGGGTTTGACGGTAGTGAGGATACTCTGAGCTTCGCCTCTGTTACTGCTAATGGAACAATCGCTGAGTCAGCGATTACCAACGATACTGGTACTATCTTGGGTGCTACCACGTTGTCCAGTGCGAACACAACGATTTACGTGATTGATACTGATGCAACTGAGCTCGGCACGAACATTGCTGCGGCGATAACGGACTTCACAAGCATGACCGTAGTGGCAACTTTCCTGAACAGCGCCGATGGCTTTGTGTCTTCTGACACAGCGGATAAGGTTGACTACTTCGTGATCAACGATGCTAGTGGCACTGCCACCTACGTCTACAAGTTTGTAGATGATGGTGATGGTACTACCACCATCGAGGCGGGGGAGCTAACGCTGATCTCGAGCATCACCACCGACGCAGCCTTGACTGTTACTCAAATCGACCTAGCTTAAAAAGAATGGTCGACCTTGTCGGCCTTTATCAGAAAAACCAAGGGCACCTAACAGGTGCCCTTTTTAATACTCGTTTTTTGTAAACGGCTGCGACAAACGAAGTTGCAACCGTCTAATGCAATATAAGAGGAACACAAAATGGCCACTATTACGATCGATGATGTGCAGTACTCCGTAGATGACTTGTCGGATAGCGCGAAAGCCCAGCTCGGTTCACTGCAAGCAGTTGACCAAAAAATTATCGATGCTCAGCAGCATCTAGCGATACTACAAACCGCTCGAAATACTTATGCATCTGCCTTACGAGAGCATCTGCCTGATGTAAGTTCAGAGGACGCTGAATCTTCAGACTGAATTTCAGAGGGCGTTGCTGAAACATTTTTTCTTCTCGGAGTTGTTTGTCCCCGCCCTTGAAAGTTTGCCGCGCGCCCCCACATAGCTATGTCAGTAGAGGTGCATGTGTACTTCCAGCGCCGAGCTCAGTCGCGACGCATGACCCTTAAGTGGTCTTGCTTGAGGGGGATTAATGGGCGATCACTTCAAAGAAGCGTACAGGGTATGTAAGCAGTCCCTGATAGCCGTGGCGATTTTCTCAGGAGTAGCAAACCTCCTGATGCTAACGCCAGCCTTCTTCATGCTGAACGTCTATGACAAGGCGGTGGGTAGCAACAGCATGGACACCCTGTGGGTACTGACTGCCCTTACTGTTTTCCTATTTTTAATCTTGGCTGCGATGGACGCTTTAAGAGCGCTTGTTCTGGTTAAGGTTTCCGGCCGGCTCGATCAAGTGCTGGCTTCGCCTGTTTATCTCAAGACCTTCCAGACCGCCGCTACTGGGGGTTCGCAGGCCGCGACTGTACAGGCGTTAAGTGATTTGACGGCTCTTCGTCAATTTATTACTAGTGCGGGAATCATTGCACTTTTAGACGCGCCGTGGCTGCCTATCTACGTAGCAGTTCTGTTTGCCTTCGATTCACTGTTAGGGTGGATGGGAATATCTGCCGCTATCGTGTTCTTTGGTATCGCCGTCTTAAACCAAAAACTGAGCTCCGTCCCTCTAGAGGCAGCGAATGCGATCAATCGTAAGTCGTTAGCGGCAACAGCCAGGAACCTTCGCAATGCAGAGGTCGCTTCGGTGATGGGGATGGTTCCCGAATTGCACCGTCGCTGGCGCAGCGAGCAGGACGCAGCTATCGACGAGCAGGCGACAGCGAGTAGCCTGGCAGCGATATTTAATGCTGTAACCAAAACGTTGAGGATGGCTGTGCAATCAGCGGCGATAGCTGCCGGCGCATATTTAGTCCTCCAGCAAGAAATTTCACCCGGTATGTTGATCGCTGGCTCCATTCTGATGGGTCGGGCACTCCAACCTGTAGAAATTGCCGTGTCAGCATGGCCCGGATTTATAGGCGCGAAAGGGCAGTTCCAGCGTTTAGGTGCTCTTCTAGAAGTTACCGGACCAGCAGAACGAACGCTTCAACTACCTGCCTTAGCAGGCAGGGTTGAAGCGCTTAATTGTGCCGTAGCACCTCCAGGACGAGACACGCCAGTCCTTACAAACGTAAGTTTTTCTGTTCCTCCCGGCTCTGTATGCGCGATTATCGGTGCTTCTGGATCTGGAAAAAGTAGCCTGGTTAGGGGACTACTAGATTTATGGCCAGTTTTACGCGGAGAGTTCAGGATTGACGGCACTAGACCCCAAAACTTTGATCAACTAAGTCTTGGAGAGCAGTTGGGTTACCTACCTCAAGACATTGAGTTATTGGATGGATCCGTTGCCTCAAACATTGCTCGATTTGGTGAGATCGACTCAGAAGCCGTGATTCAAGCGGCCACCGACGCAGGAATTCATGAGTTTGTCATGTCGCTAGAATCCGGCTATGAAACTCAACTTGGCTCCGAAGACGGGATACTGTCTCCGGGCCAAAGGCAGAGAATAGCCTTGGCGAGATCTCTGTACCGACGACCAAAACTAGTGGTTCTAGACGAGCCGAACTCGAATTTAGATGACGCTGGCGAGGGGGCTCTTCACAAAGCTATAGCGACCCTGAAAGCTGCGGGAAGCACGGTTCTGATTGTGTCTCACCGACAGGGTGCTTTGAAATTGGCGGACTACATTCTGGCTCTGAAGGAAGGACAAGTGCGCTACTTCGGTGAGTCGTCGGTGGTCTTGGAGCAAATGCATGCTGATTATATCGGCCAACCAGGTCGTCATGCAGCAACTACTCCCGCTAAGGCTACGCATACCTCGAAGGCCGTACCAATACCGCACCAAGTTACGCCTTCGCAGACGACAAAAGTCACCTGATTGCTATTTTGGGAATGAACCGACAATGAAGCCGAACCAAGCAGGCGAAATTCAGCACGAGAGTTCCCGAATGGAGGACGATGTAAAGTTACGACGTCTTGGATTAAGTCTGATAGCCGTGTTTGTATTGGGCGGCGGCGCCTGGGCAGCATTAGCGCCCTTAGACAGCGCCGCTCTCGCCCCCGGTACGGTACAGGTGACCGGAAAACGAAAAGCGGTGCAGCATCTTGAGGGCGGTATTGTCTCCGAGATATACGTTACTTCAGGTGAAGCCGTCACATCTGGTCAACCACTGCTTCGACTAGATGCCGCCATGGATAGAGCGGACTTGCAGATCGTCGAGGGAAGGATATTTAACACTCAGGCCGCGGTGGATCGCCTCGAAGCAGAGCGCGATGGAGCGGTGGAAATCCAATTTTCGGATTATCTTTCTGACGCTGCTGAATCCGATGAGCGAGCGGCTGCGGCTATGAAGAGCGAAACCTCATTGTTTGTCGCGCGCTTAGCAGACCTAGCGGGCGAGGAATCTGTGCTCAGCACAAAGGGACGTGGTTTGAGAGCAGTCGCCAAAGCGAAGCGAGATATCAGCGAATCTCTGCGTCAGGAAATTTCTGACCTCGAAGCGTTGTTGGCAGATGGTTACGTAGACTCGACAAGGCTACGGCAATTGAAAAGAAATCAATCAGACTTTCTTGGTGAAATTGCTGACTTAGAGGTTTCACTTCAAGAAGTGGAGCTGAATATTATTCAACTAAAAAACAGATTTAAAACGGAAGTCGTAGACGAGCTGCTTACTACTTACGAAACCCTTTATGACCTGAAACTCAGTCATGATGCTGTAGCTGATCGAGTTAACAGGGCAACAATAAGAGCTCCTGTTGACGGAGAAATAATTGACTTGGCTTTAAACTCTGTCGGCGCCGTTATTGCCCCAGGCGAAACCTTGATGGAACTGGTACCGGATGCCAATGGCCGATTTGTGGAAGCAAGGGTCTCGCCTATGGACATCGATCGTGTGCAGGTCGGTCAGTCTGCAGAAGTGCGGTTCTCGGTATTTAAGGACGCTTATTTGGTGAGCGGCATGCTTACCAAGCTCTCTGCTGACAGGATCATTGATCAAACTAGTGACATTGCATACTACAAGGCAGAAATCGAACTCTTAGAAGACGATTTTGAACTGTTGGAAAGAAAAGAGCTGGTGCCAGGCATGCCAGCGGAGGTCGTTATTAAAACGGGTCAACGGACTATGCTCGGCTACATCGTCTCCCCATTAGCCAGAATGTTTAGCAGGTCGCTGACAGAGGATTGAACGATGTTCCGCCGCTTTCCGTCATCCTTGCTTGTCACAAGTTTGTGCTTCTGCGCAACCTCAAGCTTGTGCGCGACCGAGCTGTCACTAGACGAGGCATTCCAGCTTTCAATTAAAAATGCGCCGGAAATACAGTTGGCTAGATTGCAAATCGAAGGTGCGTCGGCTCAGAAAGATGAGGCCCGTAGCAAGCTACTCCCGCAGGCGAGCATATTTGGGCAGTGGTCGAAAAATGAATTGAGTTATGAGACACGGCTCGCTGGATTCTCTGACAGTGATTACTATGGTCAACGCTATGGCGTGTCTGTCCGACAGTCATTGCTGGCGGTCTCTGATGGGGTCGAACTTGGCCGCCAGAATTTACTAGTGCAGTTGTCTCGTGATGAATTTAGGCTAGCTGAAGCACAATTGCTGCAGGAGGTTTTTGGCGCTTTTTTAGAGATTTTGGCCGCGGACGAAGAAGTTTCGTTGCTTACTAGTGAACTGGCAGCCGTGGAAACTCAGCTTTTGGAATCGAAAGCACTCTACGCAAAAAAATTACTCTCCGTTGTTGAGGTGCTGGAAACAGAGAATCGTAGGGACACTTTACTTGCTGAGCTCGTTATGGCCGAAGGGCAAGCCAAAGTAGCGCGCGAGGCTTTGTCAATCCTAACTGGTTTACGCGGAGGTGAACCGAGAGACGTTTACGAGAACATCAGTTTATTGAGTAGATATGGTCATCCAGACGACGTGGTCGCCACTGCAATCGCCTCTGATCCTGCTGTGGCAGCGGCCGAGACAAGCGTGGAAGTCGCCGAACAAGCCGTCTTGCGAGAGAAATCAAGATGGATCCCAGATGTTAGTCTAATTTACAACTATCAAAATTCAGATGTTGGTTTCGACAATCTAAGCTCCCCACCAAGAGACACTTCAACATTTGCGATAGATTTTCGCTATCCCCTTTTCGAGGGCGGTGCAAAATTTGCCCGAGTTCGGGGGGCCTCGGCTGAATATCAAAGTGCGCTCACCAGTTTACGGGCCCAGCAGTTAGATACGGAAGTACGGGCGCGGACAGCTTGGTTGATTTTCGATGCTGCGTCCGATCGATTGGTATCTGCTCGACGAGGTGTAAAAGCCGCCGAGGTAAATGTATCGGCTGTCCGGAAATCCGTTAAAGCTGGGACCGCGAGATACACTGATTTGTTGTTGGCGCTAGCGCAGCGCTCGCGTGCACAGCGGGTTTTGGCCGATGCAACTTTCCTGTACGCAAAGTCATGGATGGAGTTGGAGCTGGCGTCAGGTGCGTTGCCGAGCTTGGTGGCTCGAACTTTATCGTCTGTCTTGCACACAAAATGACGGTCCAGCTTAGGTGTAGTTCGCATTGACCGCGGCAATTTCGCTTATGACGTTATCCTACGATGCCGATGAGGATAGGGTTCTTTTTGCTTGCGAGGTTGAGCCCGACGGCAAACTACTATTGCAATGCACTAGGCGTTTATTAAACAATCTCGTGCCGTACTTGATTCGCGCGCAATTGAATCATGCAGAGGGACCTCATGATGTCTCGAGCTATTGTGGTGAGAACCGGACGCCTCCCAAGCTGGATGAGCGCGTTGCAGTTATTCCGGACGGAAGCACAGAGAGTCTTTTAGTCACCTCTGTAGATTTTAGTTCGACGGCCAATCACATAGTTTTGGCTTGGAAAGACAAGGACGAAGTCTCGAGGGCACGTCTGGTTTTGACGTTTCAGTCTTTGCCTTCTTGGTTGAACGCTCTTCAGCAATGCTACGTGTCTGGCTCTTGGTCAACCGAGGTATGGGCCGGTGTCTTCCTTCAAGAGAAATTTGAAAGCGAGGACCAACCCTTTACGGTCCACTGAAACACCTTATTCCACAGTTGACCAGATGTTATTGGAGTCGCCAGTCGAACTACAGCTTCCACTGTATTCTTTCGCGTGAATACTATGGATTTAATCAATCAGGCTGTTTCAACGACTGCAATGAGTAATAGAAGTAATAGAGCGAAGCCTGACACCGCATAGACATTTATTGGTGATGGTGAATTTCTATCGAATCCATTGGTCGCTTGCCGCCCTAATGCCCCGGGTATGCGCCCAGGATTCATCAGTGAAAAATGATTTGCGGGGGGCGATGGGTTGTGGCCAAGCTAATGCATGCCGACATCTTTTAAATAAGCTGGGGCAGCTAAATATCCCATCTAACTAATTGGTAGGTGCCAAAAACTTGCATATTGAGACATCTTTAGCAGTGTCTCTCCCGAAGGCTAGGCACGCTTGATTTTCCTTCGATCTACGAGAACTTTAGGCTGCCCACGTTAGAGGCCCAGTAGTCTGGCACGCGAGCTATCACTAAGCGAGGCAGTCTCATAGGTGATTCTCCAGTGAGTGAAAACTACTCTTCAAGCCCCTCGAGGTGGTGTCATTGATCGGAGGCATGATGGGGGTTAGAAATGGAATTAGCGAGTGATGCTCTGGACCTGAAGCGTAATATGTCGAGATTGAGCTGGCAAAACATTGGGCGGTTCACCGCCGATTTTTGCAAGAAAGTGGTGGGGCGAGCGTCAGTGTTGCAGCATCCACTCGAGGGTATCGCGGATAGCGTAGTGCCGCTCGCGCCCTGTGACGCTATCGAGTTTTTCGCTGCTCCCGCATAGCGTTTTCACGTCATTTGCTCTCACAAAGCCAGGATTAACCTTCACCTCGATGTTATGCCCGGTGATCTCTGAGGCCAGCTGGATACAGCTGTCAAGTGCTGTGGCCTCACCGGAGCAGAGATTAAACGTCTCCCCATGGGGCTGAACCTCTGCCAGCAATCGGTAAGCCCCCGCAATGTCACGGACATCAGAAAAATCCCTAGCTACATCCGTATTGCCCAGCTCAATGCGCAGCGCTCGTGCCTTGAAGTGATTCACGATTTTAGGAATCAGATACCGGGGCTCCTGACCCACGCCTGTGTAGTTAAAAGGCCGTGTTATCACAATACCGAGCCTCGCCATGTAGGTTTTGGCAAGGTATTCCATTGCCAATTTGCTGACGGCATAGTCATTAGCGGGGTGCGTCATCGCGGTTTCGTCCAGTACCTCGAGGGAAGAGTTGCCATAGACGTTGGCGGAGCTTGCCAGAATCGTGCAGAGAGGTGGCGTGGTCGCAGTACTCAGCGCCTCTAGCAAATGGCGTGTGCCCAGTAAATTTACGGTGTAAAAAACGGTCGGGTCTGCCTCTGCTACAAAGGCACTGGCGGCCAGGTGTACCACGACATGGGGGTTGGCGAGTTCACCAATAACTCCGAGTGTTTCAGGTCGCAACAGATTGATATTGAGATACCGCGGATCGTCGGGCTTGTGCTGCACCCCGGCACCCCACACTTCCCAGCCAGCACCCGCAAATTCGTCGCAGACATACCGCCCCGTAAAACCCTCACTCCCTGTCACCAAGACGCGCTTTGCCATCGTAAGCGAGGGCCTAGCCGCCCTGTCTTCGTAAGTCGGCTTCCACCATCGTGCGAGACAGTGACTCTAAAGTCATATTGGCGCGCCAGTTCAGGACTTCTGCTGCTTTGCCTGCATCGCCCACAAGCAACTCGACCTCAGCAGGTCGGTAAAATGCGGGGTTTACGCGAATGATCGGCTCTCCGGTTATAACATCCATGCCAACCTCCGATTCGCCAGAGCCCTCAAACGCCACATCTATATTGGCTGCCTGACACGCGAGGCGCACAAAATCACGAACGGTCACGGTGACTCCTGTTGCCAGTACGAACGTGTCGGGCTCGTCTACCTGCAGCATGCGCCACATGCCCTCCACATATTCAGCGGCGTAGCCCCAGTCGCGTTTGGCATCGAGATTGCCAAGCTCCAGCGAATCCTGGGTGCCCAGTTTTATCCCCGCTATGCCATCGGTGATTTTACGCGTCACGAATTCTTTCCCTCTCAGGGGCGATTCGTGATTGAACAAAATACCAGACGCGCCAAAGATACCGTAAGACTCCCGATAGTTGATTGTCGACCAGTGTGCAAACAGTTTGGCGACCCCATAGGGGCTACGGGGGTAAAAAGCCGTTGATTCTGACTGTGGTGCGGCCTGCACTTTGCCGAACATCTCCGACGTCGATGCCTGGTAAAACCGGATGGCAGGGTCGACTACGCGGATGGCCTCCAGCAGATTCAGCGCGCCCACCCCGGTAATCTCGGCAGTAGTGATGGGCTGTTCGAATGACACACCCACAAAACTCTGTGCTGCGAGGTTATACACCTCTTGAGGCTCTGCCTTCTCTAACAACCGGATGGCGGAAGAAAGATCGGTCAGATCGTATTCGAGCAGTTTGAGGTTAGAGTGATCAGTGATGCCCAGTTCGTCGAGACGCCAGAAATTGACCGAGCTGGTCCTACGATAGGTGCCAAATACGGTATAGCCCTTCTCAAGCAGAAGTTGAGAGAGGTAGGCGCCGTCTTGCCCGGTGATGCCCGTTACGACTGCACGGTTTCTGTTGTCCGACACGGTGGAGTTTCCTTCATCGTAGGTCTTCAAAAAGGGCGAGCGCTTCTGGTGCGCTGTGTTGCGGGTTTGTCGCTTTCTCAAGCTCTCGGCGCGCGGCACCGAGTCACAGCCGCGAGAGTCTAGCATTGATTAGGTCGAGCTGGCGATGCTCGGGCGCAAGCGCTTACCGGGGTGAGGGCAGGTGGTGATAAAGATC
>CESZ01038630.1_pt1 | contig 15208 bp, 6 predicted proteins | sample 531081 | NCBI WGS metagenome assembly CESZ01 (sample SAMEA2621260, study PRJEB7988) | marine metagenome | biome: marine biome (ENVO:00000447); feature: surface water layer (ENVO:00002042); material: "saline water (ENVO:00002010), including plankton (ENVO:xxxxxxxx)" | depth 5 m | reverse complement strand
TGCTGTTCCTGCAGCTACCATGTCTTCCTGAACTCCATCCAATACCAGTAGGTATTCCATATTATCAGTTGGAGCCGGCGAGAATGTAAAGGTGTATGTTCCATCCCCATTATCTGCCGCAACTGGACCGCCAGCTGGATCCCAGTTCCACCAAGGACCAGTTAACCTAACTTCTGAACCTCCCGAGTTACCACAAATTTCTGTCGTAATGACCAAATCTACAGGTGCTACAGGGCAAGGACTACATTGACCATATACATTAGAGAATGTTGTAGCATCCGTGGTCAGCCATTGCCTGTTTGCATAATTGGCATTATCCGTAACCGGAGTACAAGACCAATCCCCTGAAGCCGTTCCTGCGGCAACCATATCTTCTTGAACTCCATCCAATACCAATAAGTATTCCATATTGTCTGTTGGTGCTGGAGAGAAAGTAAAAGTGTACGTACCATCACCATTATCTGCTGCTACTGGTCCACCTGCGGGATCCCAGTTCCACCAAGGACCGGTTAATCGTACTTCTGAACCTCCAGTGTTGCCACAAACCTCTGTTGTAATGACCAAGTCTGGTAATGGGCATGGGCTGCATCGACCATATACATTTGAAATTGCGGCTGAATCTGATGTCAACCACTGTCTGTTCGCATAATTGGCATTATCAGTAATTGGTGTACAGGACCAATCCCCTGACGCTGTACCTGCGGCGACCATATCTTCTTGAACACCATCAAGTACTAATAAGTATTCCATATCATCTGTCGGTGCTGGCGAGAAGGTAAAAGTGTACGTCCCATCGCCATTATCAGCTGCTACTGGTCCACCTGCGGGATCCCAGTTCCACCAAGGACCTGTCAATCTTACTTCTGAACCTCCTGCGTTACCGCAAACTTCGGTCGTAATTACTAAATCTGATGGCGGCGGTGGTGGCATAACATAAAAAAGTTCAATCTTTTGAATGTATACTGTATCTCCCGAAGCAACACCCCAAGGTCCCCGAACACCTATTCTTGCAATTGAATCATTAAAGTTTCCGGCAGAAGGCGTGGAGGTGAGATCCACAGTAGCTGTTTGGAATGTCGTAGTATTGGCTGGATCACGGTCGAAATCGAAAGTGGCAAATTGAGCATTTCCTGCCGCATTGCTGTAGAAAAATAGTTTCCCAGCGCCAGCTCCAGATGCTGCATATGGGGTTTTGAATGTAATTCGTGCAGTGTTATAATCATCAGAGGATGAGAAATTTGGCGTGGCTAAATTTCCAGACCTGCCCACGGGAGTCGTATTATTCGCCTTCATAACCATGGCATCAGAGCCAAGAATAATATTAGAGCCACCACCACTTAACCAGCCTTCTTTAGAATCTTGAAAATCGTATACCAATGTATTTTCCGGACATGTGGTACAAATGATTCTAACTTTGTCAATGTTCAGTACTTGACCTTGAGATTTTTCAATTGAAAAAGAAACCGTCTCATTGGCTGTTGGCGTGTACTCAGTTTGAAGCTCTTCCCATGTATAGTTAGATGAAACATTTCCTGAAGGTGTACCAACTTCAGCACCGGAGATTCCTCCAGACCTAATTTTAATGGTCGAATAAATCATATTATTCGTTGTTTTAAGATAAGCCTTAAAAACATAAGTATTCCCAGCACTTACGGGTAAGTCAACATATGCAGATGCTGTACCAGTTGTAGCAAGCTGGCCAAAACATGTAGAAGACATTGCACCAAAAGTTGGATTTACCTTATTGGTGAAATCACCAACTCCATCATGTTGCCAAGATGATGTTGAGGATAAACTGGCATTGTTTGGATAAGCTCCAAAATTATCTGTAAAAATTTGCCCGAACATGAAAGATGAACTGAAAGCAAATAAACAAAGTGTAGTAAAGAAATTTTTCATAAAAAAAGATTGGTTAAAATTGTTGACATAAATTTTAGTTAGTGTTCAAATGACAATATATGAAAAATAAACTCTTTATTTGCATGTGTACAGCTTCTTTTTTAGCAAGACATTTAGTTAAATTTACAACCAATATAATTCATGATAACGCATTTTTATCAAAAAATTTACCCCGTTTTAATTACTGTTTTTGGACTCTTGATCACAATTATTCCGAAGGTAAATGGACAATCAAATGAAAGACAAGTAGATCTTGATTTAAATCCGCAAAAATTCTCTCAACTTCGCGCTCCAATGGAGGGAGATCCGGGATTTTTTATTGATGATTGGAAAGAAAAAAAGAATCCTAAAATCTCCTATTCAAAAACCTCTCTCAGTGAAAGTAGACCTACGACTGTTCAAGCAGTCGTCGATTACAGCACACCTCTTGTAAAGATTTCAAAGTATATTTTTGGAAACAATCTAGGCCATTGGACCAATCGAAAAATGTTAGCAAACGACGACTTCATTTTTAATCTAAAAGATATTTCAATTCCCGTGGTGCGCTTTCCTGGAGGAAATGCCTCGAACGATTACTTCTGGAATGCAGGCTCACTAGACCAATGTCCAGAGGGTACTCCAAGTATCATTTACAAGCAAGATTTTAAAAAAACAACGCCACCCAAACTCGGTACAGAGGGTTCCTACAGAACGAGACCCGAGGATTATTATGAATTGCTTTTAAGAACTAAAGCAACTGGATCAATCTGCGTAAACTACAGCATGGCCCTGTACTCAGAAATTGAAGATGAGCAAAAAAGATTAGAAGTTGCCGCAGATTATGCTGCTAACTGGGTGAAAGAAGTAAATATAAAAAGGGGGCTTAATATCAAGTTTTGGGAAATCGGAAATGAAAATTGGGGTAAATGGCAGGCGGGCTACCAGGTCAAAGAAAGAGGAACAATTGATCCCAAGAAATATGGTGAACAGTGCAGGGTTTTTATTGAAAAGATGAAAGCAGTTGATCCAACAATTAAAATAGGCGTTGTTGGCTATCAAAAACCGAAAACAAGAGACCCAGTTCAAAAAAGATGGAACGAACTTGTACTACCCGAAATTATTGATGTTGCAGACTTTTACATTTTACATGACTACTACGCAAAACATGGGGCCGTTTTAAGCCCAGAGGAAATGTTGAATGCAATTGATACAACCTATTCACATATCAGAGTTGTGAACGAGGCAATTGAAAAATTCACAGATAAAAAAGCGAATCATCTGCCGATAGCACTGACGGAATTTAATACCAGAAGTTTTGCTAAAATATCTGAAAATGTTGGCGTGTCTAATGTTTCGCATTGCGCAGGCCTTTTCTTTGCACACGCATTGGGAGAAATTATTCGACAGGGGTATGGAATGGCAATGATGTGGGATATTGAAAATGGATTTCACGACGGTCAGGACCATGGAATGTTTGCCTCTAAAAAAGAAAGCGATGTTCCTTGGCTCAACCCACACCCCTCATTCTACCACTACTTCTTTTACAATCAATATTTTGGAGATACCTACTACGAGTCTCGCACCACCAAGTCTTCGGTGCGTGTGCACGCCTCTAGTTTTTCATCAGGTGAGTTGGGAATTGTAGCTGTGAATATGTCGCCAAAAGAAGAAATATTAGAGCTTTCGATTGGTAATAAGAAATTTGGTGATGTTGCAGGTGTTTATGAATTGTCCAGTGACACACCAGCATCTAGAAAAGTCGCAATTAACGGCATCTTTCCTAAAAAAAATGCTGGTGGCCCAGACAACTTTTTAAAAATAAAAGCCAATAAAATTGGCTTGAAAGATGATAAAATTAAACTTTCACTAAAGCCTTTCAGTGCCAATTACATTCTTATAGAAAATGAAAAATAAATTGTCAATTACTTCCTTAACCCTTTGCTGTTTGGGTCTATTATCCCTGGTATCTATTAGTTTTCTTGAAAAAGAAGAAGAATCAGAGGACCCATCAAGACCAAATGTCATTTTAATTATGGTTGACGATTTAAGACCAGAAATCAATTGTTACAACAAAACCGCTATCAAGTCGCCAAATATTGATGAGCTTGCCTCAAACTCGTTTTTATATGAAAATGCTGTATGTAATTATCCGGTCTGTGGTGCTTCTAGAGCCTCAATGCTCAGTGGGCTTCGTCCAAATGAAAAAAGATTTAAGACCTATAAATCGAGAATTGATGAAGAAGCCCCGGATGTTGAGACCTTGGGATCATGGTTCAAAAAAAACGGTTATTTAACGCTTAGCTACGGGAAAATTTCGCACAATAAAAACGACTCTCCTAAAAGCTGGTCCCTGCCTGCTTGGAGAGCAGATAAACAATGGAGGGATTATCAAACTCTTGAAAACATAGCGCTTGCAAACCAAAACAATGGTGTTGCAAATGCTTTTGAGGTTGGTAAAAATTTAGAAGAGAGCTATGCAGATGAAAAAATGGTTGATAAGGTCATTCGTGATTTGGAAACAGTAAATGCCAACAATCAACCCTATCTTATGGCAATTGGATTTTTAAAGCCGCACTTACCCTTTAATGCCCCAAAAGAATACTGGGACATATATAATGAGTCTGATTTGAACCTCGCCAACAATAGATATCAACCTCACAATACACCAAACATCGCAATGCATAATTACGCTGAGCTAAGACGGTACCTTAATATACCAGATGATAAGACAACAGACATTCCAGACTCAGTGCAGCTTCAGCTCATTCACGGATACTATGCGTGTATTTCATTTGTAGATGCGCAAATTGGCAGATTGATTCAAGCACTAAAGAAAAAAGATATGTACGATAATTCTGTTATCGTTTTTGTGGGTGATCACGGATGGCAGCTAGGTGAGCACAACTTATGGGCAAAGCATTGCAACTTTCAGACCTCATTAAAAGTTCCTCTTTTATTGAAGTATCCAGGCCAAAAACAAAAAAAGAAAATCGAGTCTGTCGTCGAACTCGTAGACCTATTTCCTACACTTTGTGCATTAAGTAATCTTAAAACTCCGGGTCATGCTCAGGGCAAAAGCTTGATCTCAACAAATAAAGAAGATCCGAAAAATTCAGTAGGGTTTTCTAGCTATCATAAAGGAACTACCATTACAACATCTGATTACGCATACACAGAGTGGTTCGATAGCAAAAAAAACATGGTCATTGGAGACATGCTTTTTGATTTAAAAGGCGATGCACACGAAAATTATAGCTTGGCTAAAGACAGTACTTACAAAACGTTAATCTCTAATTTTAAAGATCAGATTGATTCATTAAGAAAAATAAACCTATAATTTAATCCATCTCTTTTGAATCATAGCTCCAGATTCTAGCTCAGCGACAATAAAGTAAGTTCCCGAGTTCAGTTTAGTTGCATTTACTATCGATGTAAATGAATCTGGACTATACGAAAAGATAATCTTACCTGAAAGGTCCTTTACCAATAAATTCGATATTGATGATGAGCAGTTAACGTGAAGTACTCCTGATGAAGGATTTGGCCAAAGGTTAAGCTCATTAAAAGAGTGCTCTATAACACTACTTGGAGGAGCTGATGAACAAATATAGCTTTCATCTTGCACGGTTGCATTGTCTATATAGTACGTCCCGGCATCTAAAAACTGTAATTTTAGCAGGCGAATCCCTCCTATTACTGTGGAATCATGACTAAATGTGTAGCAGTATTCGGTCCAATCCGAATTGGTCTGAAAAGAATTAGAAGCAAGAGCTGTATAAGGCGCACTTGAAAATGCAGTTATCGCATTAAAGTTTAGATTTTCGGCCGAACCTTTGACCCAAAAGCTTACAGTATACGTTGAATCTTGAACCACATCGGTTGGGCAACTTGAAAGCTGAACAGAGCCGTTTGTGGTTCCTGGAGTATTCAATAAAACCATCGCCGATTGCAAGCCATTTTGAGCTTGCGATGGCGTCACGCTAATTGAAGCGATCGCCTCATTGTTTACTGTTTGTGTCCAATCAGTGATACCAGTTTCAAAATCGCCGTCACAAAATAGTGGCTGAGGAGGAACTACCTCAATGGTTACATTGTCAACATAATAAACCCCGTCATTTAAAAATTTAAACTTAGCAAGTCTGACATTGCTGTATACAGTGGTATCAGCCTCAGAAATAAAAGAGTATTTAGTCCAGGTATCGGATATGGCTATGGATGTTTGACCATAATTGGTATACGGCGGTGCAGATAAAGAGCTTGTGGCAACAACAGTTTCGCCTCCTACTTCAGATTTCATCCAAAAGGAGATTTCATACTTCTTACCGTCCTCAACATCTGACTTACAACTTGACAGAATAGGTTGGCCCAATTCGGTATTAGAAGCAGTAACTTTTACCGATGAAGCACCGTTTTGGACCTCGGAACTCTCAACAATCGCATCTATTGAACCTCCATTCGCACTTTGCGTCCATTCACCTATGCCATTTTCAAAATCTGGATTGCAAACGATGCTATTTGTTGGAAGAGCAGTTATTCCCTCCATTAAAAAATCATCAAAATAATAAACCCCTGAAGCTTCTGGTTTTACCTTGAGTTTTAATCCCGCTACAGCATTTGAATCAGCGGTATACAATTCATACTGTGTCCAAGTAGAAGAAGTAGAAAATGTCGCTTCGGCATAGTTAGTAAAAGGAGCTGAAGTGGGCTGTAAAACGACAAGCAAGGATGCTTGGGTATCTGATTTCGCCCAAAAACTAATTCTATAGTAGCTACCTTGTTCTAAGTTTAGTAAGCAGCTGGTCAAAGCACATGAGCTTGATGGAAGAGCAACATTGTCCGCCTCAAAAATCAATCCAAGATTACCACTGTAAGCGGCATCCGAAGAAATAGAGGCATTTGCGATTGCACCTCCGTTAGAAATTACACCCCATGACGCTAAAGAATCCTCAAAAGAGGTATTACATATGGTATCCGATTGAGACCATCCGACAAAGAATTGTGTGGTTATAATTATTCCAGAAAATAAAACATTTTTAATCATAGTATATCCTTTTTTATTTTTTCAATATTTATTACAAAGCAGAGTTATAGGTCATTATATAGTAATCAGAGAAGAACCCAAATGTTCCAAATGTGTTTCCTTGCTGGCTACAAATCACATCAATTCGAATAATATTATTAGGGTCTAGTATTCCGTCAACCTGAACATTTCCTGCAAATACATCTACGATCAGGTCACTTAAATTAAATGACAATTTATGCCATACCCCATCGTCTTGAAGCGGAACCTTAAGCACCCATGCCTCGTCTATCCCCTGATCATATTGATTATTGTTGTTTTGATCTTCAAAAAGTTTAACGCCAACTGTTGTTCCAGAGTAGCTAGATTTAAAGAACCCATTAAAATAAATTTGATCTACATCTTGCTCGGTTATGGTTCCGGGATTAAATTGAAATCTAGTAGCTCCAAAGTAAGTTCCTGAGCCTTCTCCTTTGATTTCGAGATGATTGGTTCCATGAACCGATGAAGAGGCATTAGATACAATACCATTTGTTACGGTTTCCTGACCGTTTACACTGCTGAATTCGGAGGCATCCTCAAAGCTGGTTAAAAGAAGACCTAGATTACTAAAATCTTGAACGCCCAATATTAAAACAGAATCTGTCAGCACAGTATCGTAACCATTAAAGGACAGTGTAACATCACACCATTCGTACTGTTTAAAGAAAATAGTGTTGGAATTTCCAGCCCAAAACACATCCTCTAGATTTTGACCTGTTTGATTAATACTATAATTGGCTCCTGAAATTCTTCCTGCAATATCTATGGTGTAATCTGCCTGAACCGAGAATTCAGCAGAAAAATTAACCGCTTCCCCTGCAGAAAAGTCAACTCCGACAGGTTTATCATGAGAAAAGGTTTCAAAAATGGATAGCTCTCCAAAATAGCTCTCAATGGGTGGCCCAATAGGATTGTCTTTTTTACAAGAAAAACAGACAAGAAAGAGAATAGCAATAATTGTATTTTTTAAAGTCATTTTAAAATTTGAGTTGAATTAAAGCAAAAATTTGGTTAAAATCAAATGAGACATTACTCATGAGGCTTTCAAACTTAACCAGCTGATAATTTAACATAAAACTGGTTTTTTCATTGAAGCTATACATAATTCCTGCGCTCGCAATCTGTTGTTTATGGTTTGCATCAAACAGGTTGAAAGATGTAATTGTAAAATCTCCATCACGAACTGCAAGGTAATCCTTTCCTTGTACTGCTAATCTTTTGTATGCCATCAAAAGCTTAAAATCTTTAAAAACTTCAACTTTAAAACCCGCATCTAGTAGCGTACTACTCACGTCAACATCTTCCACAAATAATTCATCCGGATGCTTTCTTGACACCTGTTCCCCCTTGAAACCAAGCTGAAGAACCACCTCTTTTTTCCAGTTAATCAACTTATGAATTGCCAATGAGGCACCAATTTTATATTGAAAAAATGATTTTCTTTGGTCAATCCCCTCACCCGTCAAGTCCGTAAGTAGGGAGGTGCTCGCGAAACAATTGATTTTTTCTAAGGAATCTTTAAAAACTGTATTTAAATCAAATCCCTGTCTGTTAGGTGTTGAAACTCCAAATGGTTCGCTTAAACCAAACAAAGGATTATAGGCATCCAAATCATAGTCAATGGTTCTATTATAAATAGAGTTTTGTCGAAAAAGAGTGATGTCTGAAATGACATCAGCTAAAAGCAGTTCCCTTTGGGATGCGCTATTATTTACACTAGGGAAAAGATGGGCCGCTTGAGTATAGTTGATTCTTTTAGTTTGTGCTCCAGGAGAAGAAAAGTCGTCACTGACAGAACGATAGCCCAATTCAATGGACCAATTTTTCTGAATAGGATAGCTAAGATTAAGGTGTAAAAACTGTCCATTGAGCCATAAATCATTTTCGGACTGCGTCATCGTTCTAGAGGACTGTCCCAGCTCAATTTTGGCGGTTAGCTTGCTTAGCTTGAAGGATGAATTTAGCGTATAAACATGGTTATGCAAATTGGTATCTCCAACTATGCCTTTGTTGAAAGTAAATAAGTCGACATGGTTGATCCCTAAGGAAAATTTTGGTCTTTCATAATTAATGGATTCTCCATACAGAAATCGATCGGGAATAGAGATTTCATTGGAAGCCTGCTCTCGTGAAATAAAGAACTGATAGGAAAGAGAATCGGCTGAAAAAAGCTTGTTTTTCCCATATAATTTCGCACCTTGCCTTCTCCAATAATTGTCTTCATTAAAGTTTTCATAGCGTTGAATTTCTCTGTATGTACTAAATAGCTCATTTTCATTAATTGCACCTTCCTCATTGTTATTCCACAAGGTAAATTGAGTCATTTTGACATCCATATCGCCAACCTCAAAAGATAAATTTTTGGTAATGTCGCCAAACAAAAGGATTCGTCTAATTTTAATATAAGAGGCAGAGGTATCAAATACTTCAAGACTTGACCCAAGCCGAAGCTCACTGTAAAAGTTTATTTTCTTGTTGAGCTTGGCATTAATGGCGAGGTCAAATACAATATTTAATTCTTGATTTACATCTTTATTGATCGTATCACTCGGGCTCAATTGGGAGATATCACATAGCGCTCTTGATAAGCCTCCTATTTGAAATTTTGGAAATTGTGCAACAAAACAGTTCACAATAAACAGAAAACAGATAATTGTAATATATCTCATTAGAAAAATACTTTAAGTTCAGCAGTAGCCTCATAGCCACTATAATGGTCGTTTTCAAAGCTCGCATCCCTATAGGACACATTTTTAAATCTCAAATAAACACAGGCACGCTTGGAAATGTTATAATCCAGACCAACCCCATAGACGATCCCTTTACCCCTTTTTGGGGTATATCTATTTTCTTGGTTCAATACATCCCCCAATCCAACATCTCTATTTCCATAAATAAACTCCCTCCCGTGATAACCTACAAGGGCCATTTTCTTAGAAAGTTGAAGGTAGGCATCAAGCTCGTGAAAATGGTTTCGAAGCAGCGCTTTATTGGAAAAAACAGGAATTGGACGTACGAAACCTTGGACCGAGTGAAACTCACCGAGGTAAAATAAAAATAGCTTTTTATTAAAAATTTCGGTCTGGTACTTGAGATTAAAAAGAAAAACATTAAAAGATTTAGTGATTTCAGTATTGATTGAATCGTTGATCCAAACACTTTCGTAATAACCTCTAAAGAAGGTTGTTAAATTATTATATGGCCCCGCGTTGGTTTGAAACCTTTGTACCCTTGAAAGATAAAGCCCATTCACCTTGTGAAAAAAAGTGACTAGGTTGGTATCATTTTCAATTTCTCTAGAAACCCCATTACCAACATTTATCTTGAATTTTCCAATATCGAATTCCATATTCAAATTCAATCCATAACGGTTATTTGATTTTATATGCATTGGCGTCATTACTGCGCCAAAAGGCCGGGCGCCATCAGGAATTCCTGCACCATCAAAGCTTTCAGTTTGGGAACTAAATTCTGTTACTGAACCATTTATTATTGAGGAATGAACATTAGTGAATTTCCTTGAAATAAAATAACCTTCAAGAAAAAGAGGGAAGTTAATCAATCGCTTACTAGGTTTTACGGTAATCTCAGCAGCAATCCCATTATTTTTAGTGCCTACAGATTCAAAAAAATATTGGCTTAGTGCAAGCTCCCCATTCAGCTTCCATTCATTGATATTTGCATCAAATGTACTGTTGAGTATCCGATTATAAAACGCCGAACCGTTAATTGCATTGTCAAGTCCAGCTGAGTTGAGAAAACCGAGAGAAAAAGTATTGAGCCCAAACTTTTTTTGCAGCTTAAGTCCTGTTAGATAATCGAAATCCAGCACATTGAAAGGTGTTTTTCCATAAATGAGTTCTAAACCCATTTGTTTCGGCATTTCAGTAATACTAAGATGAATTCCACTAAACTGTCTTTTGCCAAAATCAGCCGCTCTTACATAGTCAGACTCTTGACAATAATTTTGATATTGCGTATTGATATCCCATACATTAGTCCAGGCATTACGATCAAAAAGAGAATTTCTAACCTGCTTGGCTGAACTTAGTGAAAAGTCACTGAACCTTAAAAAATTAATCCCTCCCGCAATAAGTTTAATATTACCAATAGATGTTTTTCTGCCCGCCTCAATTGAGATTCCTTTTCGATTCAGTTTAAAATAATCAATATCAGAACTGATGCCTGAAAAAGGATCAAAGAGATACAGTTGAGTCTTAATATAACCTGCTTTTTTATTAAAAAGTTTCAGTTCAAGATTCATTGATGGCGAATTGAATTCATCGTCTGCACGAAAGACATATGGTCTCGAAGAATCTCCGAACAAGTCGCTTAGATGTCTATGATAGGTTAGAAATCGGAAATACCCTTTTACAGATAATGTTGTAGGAGAGGTTTTAAATATGGGGAAATTAAATCTTGGCTCTTGCTGCCCGAAGGAATCAAAACTTGAATAAAGAAATAAAATTACAATGCTTAAATTTCTGAGCTTTGACATTGTACTTAGTGTAGTTTAGACGCTAATATAACTAATTAATATCAAAAAATTCAGAAATTCCGTTGCGCTGAATAGCGAATTTACAAATCGTGCACTCTTTTAGATTTAGAATTCGGAACTACTTAACGCAATACTTTACAACATTTGTTGTCCTTGATTCGTTTTCTATACTGATAAAATATAAACCAGCAGACATATTTTGATTCACAACAAACATATTGATCCCTGAATTCACTTCTATAGGCTTCCTAAACACAAGCCCTCCCTTAGAATCAAAAATACTTAAACTAGCCAAACCTTCTATTTCTGGGTTATTGATCACGACATTAAACTGTCCGTCACCGGGGTTAGGGAACACAGAAAAGTATTCTTTAGCTTCAGAGCTACAAGAAGCGTTTACAATCAGATTGTCATAAACCATTGAAGCACCATCAATATCGTTTTGGGTCAAGCGATAATAATTATCTCCAAAAACTGCTTGCTCATGCGCAGAAGTGTAGGTGATAAGCTCATTACTGAATCCTGCAGCTGTTTGCGTTTGGATTAAGCTCCAATCGATACCATCGCGGGAATATTCTAATTCAAAATCCTCACTATTGTTTTCTGACGCTGTTTGCCATTCTAGATAAACAACACCATCAGTACATTCACCGCTAAAAGAAACGAGTTCTACTGGAAGTGGTATGAATTCATCGCCTTTACCTGCACCGAAAAAGCTAAATCCGATTCCTGAAGCTGTTATAATAAAGTCTGCATCTGTTCCGCTGACAGAACCATGAGTAAGTGCCTCCCATGAGGCATGACTAGGGCCGGAACTTTTAATCACTCTAACAGTGGTTCTGTCAATTTGTGATACACCATCATCTCCTGTCAAATTATTGCAATGAATACTTACGCTATAGGCTTTCCCATTGATATCTGCTGCATAACTATCACCCAAAGAAGCCGAACCTGGAATAATTTCCCAATATCCTTCATCGTCATAATTTTCTATAATCTGTCCATCCCCCGTCATAAGTGGAAGCCCTTCATATAAGTCTCCTCCATTACTCCCTTGAGGGTTTCCCGGTTTATAGGCAGCGCTAAGATATTGATTTGCTCCTGGAGCACTCGTAAAATCAATGGTAACATCTCTCATAATACTTGAATTGCCTACTGGGAAAAACTTAGACCCTACCGTGTTGGGGAAATACTGTCTTAATTGACCTGTTACAATACCTGAGTTGTAGTTAATAAATCCTGCACCTGCTGAAGAACCGATAGTTAAAATATCATTTGAATTTACAATGTTACCGCCATCCATATTAAATATGTCGATAACGTCAACGGCTGCGTTAAGTATGACACCAGAAGGATTGGCAATTTTAAGGCTATAAAATGTCTCGGCATCATTTATCGTTTGTACACTTGACCCATCCAACACCACCGTACCGGTCGCATCGTCTAATGCTCCAAAACTTGTCACCGTAGGGGTGGAAACCAAAAGCTGAGCGTTTCCATTGTTAAAATCTATCGTTCCATTTGTTGCATCAAAGGTTCCATTTGCATCGTATTGACCAGCACCAACCTTTAAGGTTCCAGAAACACTAGTAGCTCCTGCAACAGTTGCCGTATAAGAATCAACCACGAGGGTTCCACTCACAATAGTTAAAGCGCCCAATACATTTAAATCTTCCCTTAAATAGCTATTCTTGTCTGTTAGGTCCACAATTAAATTACCAATAGAATGTCCATTAAAAGACATATACATATTTTTAGGTGTTGAATTCGTACCTATATGAAAAGTATGTCCTGAGGTAATTGCAGTATTTACTTCCGACGCAATATCTATACAATTATAGGAACTGTTGGACTGAGATTGAAGATAAAACATGCCGCCGGAAAGATTTAAAGAACCGGCATCCATGTCGAACTTATTCGCCCCTGTGCCGTTATTGCTGTTTGAACCTGCATCAACATAGATAGCTCCACCCGACTGATTTATCGTTCCTGTTCCTATATCTAGTTCATCATTAATACTGATACTACCTGAACTCACCGCCAACGTTCCTCCATCAATATTTAGATCCCCTCCTGTGCTGGTAGAAGAATTATTTCCTGTGAATTGAACCAATCCACCGCTAACGGTCAATGTTCCAGCGTCTATTTCGTTCTTCGTTTCACTCGTAGAATTGATTATTAAACTACCCCCAGACACCGTTAGATCACCCCCATCCATTTCTAAATAACCTCCTGTAGGATTGATAGTAACGATTTCACCATCAATTGTAAACGTGCCCGTCGAACCAGATAATAAGTCCAGGTACTTTGCAGTTATATCTCCCGAAGTAGTCGCATTCGCTGATCCCGAAAGACGTATACCAATATTGTCCGAAGATATTCCTCTAATGTCTTGATTTGTACCATTTCCACTGATCAAAAATATACTCGTTGTACTGGCCGTTATTGTTCCCGTTCCAAACACACTGCCTTTAAGGGTGATGAACTTACTACTCGAACCACTATTGTATGCCAAAGAACCTGCAGACAAAGTCAAATCTCCGTTTACTGTGACATTGCTTGTTGGTAAGGATTTTACTCCTGAACCATCTATTTCTAGGTTGAAATAGGTATCAGCAAGTATATTCTGCGGCCCACTGGCATCGTACTCAACCGTTCCCATTGTATGATTCATCGTTCCAAGGTCGCTGACAGTCCCAGAAAGCTGTAATCTACCCGCACCAGAAAAAGTAATACTCTCAGAAGCAGCAAAAGAACCGTCTACATCCAATGTTCCAGTAGAAATCAACAATTCGTCCGACGGAAATGAAGCGTTACCCACAACATTGACCGTATATGATGAGATATCTATATCTCCATTGGTAGCGGTTAAATTTCCAAGAATATCTGTATTGGACTTGAAATATAGCTCGTGACCCGATAAATCGAAGATCAAATTACCAATGTCATTGGAGGCATCTCCCAAGTCAATGTACCTGTCCTCGTCATCGGATGCATCATTTGTAGAGATAGAAATGGTATGTCCTGAAGTTGAAGTTGTCGTAACTCCAGAAGCAACAGACATAGAGTAATAACCTGAATTATTGACCTCGCCAAGAAGGTTCATTGTTCCTCCTGTTAAATTGAGGATTCCTGCATCCATCGCAAATTTATGATCGCTGTCTCCACTAGCTGAAGTATTGGTTTTAACATTGACTACTCCACCAGACTGTGTAAAAGTCCCTGTTTCAATATCAATGCAATCCGATACGCTCAGTATACCATCAGAAATATCTAGTGTTCCACCATCGATATTTAAATCCGAGGTACTATTCGAAGGTGTACCAAAAGACACAGTACCTCCATCAATATCTAAAATCCCACCGGATAACTCATGACTGACACTTGAGTTTTGCGTCGTAGTCAACGAGCCTGAAACTATATTTAACGTTCCACCTGCCACTTTAATATACCCGTCAACCTCCAAAGTGTATTCATTGTCTATGGTAAAAGTTCCAGAATTAGAAGCTTGTAACCACAGGTAGTTGGCGGTAATGTCCCCCGTAATTATTGCGCTAGAGGAGTTCATTTTTTTTATGCTAATGGCATCTGCTGTAAATCCGCAAACAGAATGAATCGCATTCTGCGAAGATGTGGCTTTAAGGATCAAATAACCATTGCTTGAACTGTTGTTGACTAAATCGCCAAGTGTCTTTGTAATGTCGCCAATAAGGTTTAAGTTCTTGTTCCCATTCAAATTCAAGTCACCGCTGGTAAGGGTAATATCGCCG
>CESZ01206240.1_pt1 | contig 15354 bp, 16 predicted proteins | sample 531081 | NCBI WGS metagenome assembly CESZ01 (sample SAMEA2621260, study PRJEB7988) | marine metagenome | biome: marine biome (ENVO:00000447); feature: surface water layer (ENVO:00002042); material: "saline water (ENVO:00002010), including plankton (ENVO:xxxxxxxx)" | depth 5 m | reverse complement strand
ACAGTTTACCACGTTTTTAGAAGTACGCAAAAAGTACGCACTTTTTTTAAAAGTATTAATTTAACAGATTAGATAGGGGAGACGTGACTTGTCTAATTGGCAAGTAAGTTATTAATAATCAAGTAGTTATATAAATATAATGAAAAAAATTTAATAATTGTAAATTTAGATATGAAAAAGCTAATATACCTAAAAGTATATTTCTTGAGCTAATCTAAACGTGTTTGAATGAGCATCAACAATTTCTCCAAGATTTGCAGAATATCCTCCACCCATACTGACCTGAATTGGAATATTATTTACTTTACAATAACTTAAAACGTATTTATCCCTTTCTTTACATCCATTTATTGAAACCGATAATCTTCCAAGCTTGTCATTTTCGATTATATCAACTCCTGACAAATAAAATATAAAATCTGGCTCAAAGTTCTCAATAAGTTTTGGAATTTCATACCTGATTTTATTTAAGTATTCTTTATCAGAAGTTCCGTCTTTGAAACCATAATCATAGTCACTAATTTCCTTTTTAAATGGATAGTTTTTTTCGCCATGAAAAGACGCAGTAAAAACACTTTTTTTACTTTTAAATATCTCAGCTGTTCCATTTCCTTGATGAACATCTAAATCTAGTATTAAAATTTTTTTAAAAAAGTTATTTGTCAATAAAAAATTTGCAGCAATTGCTTGATCATTTAGTATACAAAAAGCCTCAGCACGATTTGAAAAAGCATGATGAGTTCCACCAGCAATATTCATTGAAATTCCATATTTAATTGAATTCAAAGCACATTCAATAGTGCCCTGAACAATTTTTTTTTCCCTAGTAATTAATTCTTTAGACATAGGAAATCCAATTGCTCTAAGCTCTTTTTTATTTAATTGCTGATTTTCTAATTTATCGTAATAAATTTTGTCATGGGTAAGGAGTATATTTTCATTAGATATTAATCCTGGCTGAAAAAAATTATTTTGATTGCAAGTATTTTCTTTTATCAATTGCTCCGGGATTAGCTCGTACTTAATCATGGGAAACCTATGATTTTCTTTTAGGGGATGAATGTAAATCCCATCATAAGCAATTTTTAGCATATACTTAATTTATCAATTATAAGATCATTTTTTTAAAATACACAAAATATGCCATTTGATAATTTTAGCTTACGAAAATAGTTTATAACTAAATGATAAGTTACAGTTAATAAGTATAATTGAATTAAAAATTTAACTAAATTGCACAACAATTAATTAAATTTTAAAATTATGGATGATAAAAAATTTGGATTATACGCAGGAATTGGTATGGTAGTATGTGTATTTTTACCATTGGTTTCAGTTTCGGGATTCAGTATGGGTTCACTATTCGATATTGTTAAAGCGGATATTGCAACTGAAGCTACTTTAATAGTTGCAGCTTGTATTGGCTCAGCTGTTTTTGCTTACAAAGATAACGGACAATATGCTAGAATTTGCTCTGGAGTTGTTTTAGCTGGTGTAATGTATTGGGTTTCTCAACTTCCAGGTGGATTTGGGTCAATTTTTGACGTTGCTGGTGTTGGACTTTATGCATTAATAGCATCTTCTGTCGCTGGAGTGTATTTCAATAAATAATAGCTAAAAATTAAAAACTTAAATACGTAATTGTATAATTTTTTATACGGTTACGTATTTTTTTTATGAAAACAACTTTTCTTATACTTTTCATAGTTTGGGGTATTCCAAGTAATTTCTTTAGAAGTAAATTTAGAAAAATAGTATACCAAACAGATGATTGGAAAATAAATATAAAACCTGTTTTTTATAAAGAATTAAAAGCATTATTTTCAAATATATATCCTGAAAATAAGTTTTACATAAAACTTAGAAATCAATATAGAATTTATCTTACGGTATATTTATTGCTGTTTATTATATACTTAATAGTTTAATAATGAAAAATTCTATTTTAAATTTCTTGTTTTCTGCAATTGCTTTCTATATACCATTTCAAATAGCTTTATTAACCGAACTGTATATAGTTAAAAATTTAATAATACTAATATTCTGCATTCAATGGATTAGTTTTTTTCCAGCGTATATATTTCAAACTGAAAAATTTTATGACCTTACTGGCAGTATTACTTATCTTACAATCGTTTTATCATCGATATTTTTGACAAATACAGAAAATCTTGGGAATTTTATTATAGCTGGTTGTGTTTCTGTTTGGGCAATTAGATTGGGATCCTTTTTATTTTTAAGGATTCATAAAGCAGGAGAAGATCGTAGATTTAGATCAATTAAGACAAATTTTTCAAGATTTTTTATGACTTGGACACTTCAAGGTATGTGGATATCAATGTGTTTATTGTGTGTTTTAACTGCCCTTTCAACAAAAAATGGAATAATAATAAATAGTATTTTTATTTTAGGCTTGGTGATATTTCTTATTGGCTTTACAATTGAGATCGTAGCAGATAATCAGAAAACAGTATTCAGAAAATTAAAGTCTAACAAAGATAAATTTATTTCAACTGGCTTATGGTCACTTTCGAGACATCCTAATTACTTTGGAGAAATATTATTATGGTCAGGGATTGCTATAATGTCAATATCATCGCTGGATGGATTACAATACATAACATTGGTTTCTCCTCTTTTTGTGTATATTCTGCTAGTCTATATTTCAGGAATTAGAATCCTTGAGGATCAGGGGATAAAAAAATGGGGACATCTTGATTCCTATAAACATTATTTAAAAAATACACCAAGATTATTTTTTAAATTTTTTAATTAATATTTTAATATGAAAATATTTGAAAGTAGAAGTTTCTTAATTTTTCTAATGATAATTATTCCTCTAATCGGTCTTTTATTTAAAATCTATGCTTTTTTTATAATAATTCCACTAAGCATAATTGGTTTTAAAAAAACTAAATAAACTCTAAAAATATTATTCCAAATGAAAGAATAATAAGAAAACCACCGAAAAACATCTTAAGTTTATTCTCTGAAATCTTATTTGAAAATTCCTGTCCAAAGAATATTCCAATAATAGAAATAGAGGTGAATATAATTAAAAAGACCCAGTCAATTTCTAGGTTTTGAATATCTCCGATGAATCCGATTAACGATTTCAATGAAATAATGGCTAGTGATGTAGCAATTGCAGCTTTCATTCTCAAGTCAGATAATATCACAAGAATAGGGATAATAATAAAACCGCCTCCAGCACCTAAAATTCCAGTTACAAATCCAATAAGTAGTCCTTCAAAAAAGATCAAAAATTTATTTGGTGCTATTGTTTTTGTCTTTTTAAGTACTATAATTGTTTTTGGAGTTTTCTTTATCATTAAAAATCCTGCTGTTATCATTAATAATGAAAATAACAGCATAATTAATTGATTTTTATTTAATTGAATTAATTCTGAGTTTATTATTGTTTCAGGAATAAAGTGAATTAAATATTTTCTTGTAATGTAAACAGAAATGATAGCAGAGAAAGAAAATATTAGCGTAGTATTATAGTTAATTAATTTCTTCTTAAAATTTTTAATAGAACCAACAAATGATGTTGAACCTACAATAAATAATGAATATGCGGTCGCAATTACGGGACTAATCCCAAACAGATAAACTAATATAGGCACTGAAAGAATTGATCCGCCACTACCAATTAATCCTAAGATTAGACCAACGAGAAAGGCACCGATAAATCCTAAAATTTGTAAAATTTCCAATAAAAATATTTAGTTTGTTTTTTGAATTTTATTAATATAGGGTTTAATATTTTAATATTTGATAATCTATTTAAATATCTTTGTAAATCATTTTTTCAATTAAAATGAAGTTTTATTTAATATTATTTTTATCTCTATCTATTTATTTTAATTCTGTTTCACAAGAAACATCAATTAAGTCATTAAATATGTTATCCATTGAAATTGATAACAAATTAGAAGAAAGTTTTAATTTAAAAAGAATAAAACCAATTGGCTTAACTAATAAGTCTCCAAATAAATTTTTCAACTATAACCTTGATTTTGATATAAATGCAAAAAATAATGATGTTGATATAACATCAAAGTCTGATTTAGTAATCCCAACATGGAAAATTCGTCAAAAATTTTCTGAGGGAAGTTCTGAAAAATCAAAATTTAGTAAAGATTTTTATCTAGGGGATTTGGAAACTAACTCTGATTATATAGTTATAAAGTGCAGGGATCACGAATATGTTGATGGTGATAGAATAAGATTAATGTTAAATGGAGCAGTTATTCATCCAAATATATCATTATCATCAGTTTTTTATACAGTTGACATAGATTTGGTTGAAGGTTATAATAATATTGACTTTATTGCATTAAATGAAGGAGAAAGTAGCCCAAACACTGCCCAATTAGTTGTAATTGATGAATTTGGTAAACAGTTGTCCAATAAAAAGTGGTTGATTACTACTGGATATAAAGCTAAATTGGTTGTTTTTAAAAAATAGAATTCTACTTATTAAGCATTACAGGCATCACTAACATAATTAATTCTTCTTCCTTTGAGTATCCGTCTAGAGGTCTTAAAATTCCAGCACGATTAGGTAAGCTCATTTCGAGTTTAACTTCATTGCAGTCTAAATTATTTGTCATTTCTATTAGGAATCGTGAGTTAAAACCAATTTCAATGTCTTCACCATTATAATCACACGTTAATCTTTCTTCAGCCTTATTACTAAAATCTATGTCTTCAGCTGAAATATTTAATTCGGCACCAGCTATTTTTAATCTAACTTGATGAGTTGTTTTGTTTGAAAAAATAGAAACTCTTTTTAAGGAGCTCAATAATGATGAGCGATCAATGGTTAATATGTTCGGGTTTTCATTAGGGATTACTGCTTCATAATTTGGGTATTGACCATCAATTAATCTGCATATAATTGTAAGATCTTCCAACTCAAACTTGGCATTAGAATTATTATACTCAATTGTAATATCGTATTCAGTATCGATAATATTCTTAAGAAGATTTAACGGCTTCTTCGGCATTATAAATTCTGCAAGTGCTGAGGCTTTTAAATCATTTCTTTTATATTTTACTAATTTATGCGCATCAGTAGCGACAAAAGTAAGATTATCAGATGATAGTTGGAAAAACACTCCACTCATTACAGGTCTTAGGTCGTCATTTCCAGATGCAAATATTGTTGAATTAATAGCCTTTGAAAGAACTAAACTTGAGATTTTTGTATTTGAAGGGTTATCTAAAGAAATTGTTTTAGGAAACTGATCACCATCCGTATAAGCCAAAGCGTATTTACCATGATTTGAATTAATTTCAACTGTATTGTTTTCCTGAACCGTAAATGTTAGCGGTTGCTCGGGAAAAGTTTTTAAAGTATCAATGAGAAGTTTTGAAGGAATTGCAACTGAGCCTTTGCTAGAACTATCAACCTTAATAGATGAAATCATAGTTGTTTCAAGATCGCTAGAAGTAATTTTTAGACTTAAACCATCTAGCTCAAATAAAAAATGATCCAGAACAGGAATTGTATTGGATGTATTAATCACTCCGCCTAAAATTTGAAGTTTTTTTAAAAGAGTACTGCTCGAAACGATAAATTTCATAAGGTATTTAATTTGTCTAATAATTAACAAATATATTATATTGATAAAATATTCTTAAATAAACTTATTAACATAAAAATACTATTTAAACGAAATAGTCACAGAATCATATATTTTTAAACCCATCAAGGACGAGGCAGTTCCAACATTTTGAGGATTACTTCTGTATATTGAAATTTGCATAAAGCCACTTGAATTAAAAACTACCAAGCCTTTACCTTCATCGTTCCTTTCATTTGAAGGGATATTATAGTTAACAATTTCACTATATTTTTTATAGATTTTTTTGAATGTGTAGTTTCTGACTGAAATTTCAAATGATCTTGCTTTTCTTATTTCTTCAAAAACACTTTTCTTTAGATTGGTAATAACATTTCCAAAATTGTCAATATATATTACACTTGATACTATTTGATTTGATTCCTTATTTATAAAAGGTTTTAAATTTCTTACAGATTTAAGATGACCTATTTCTTTACCAATAAGTTCAGGTTTACCCCCTCGTACGAGATGAGAGGCTACTTGAGCAAATATTTTTGTACTGGAATTAACTAAGCCATTATCATCATCATTGATAATGATTTCATATATTTTTTCAGGATTTATATTTTGGGTTAACATGCTTAAAATTCCGTTATCAGATGAAATGAAATAATGATTATCCAAAAAAACAACAATATGTTTCTTTTCAATTGTTTTTTCAGAATCTACATCAATAATATGAACTGACTTTTCTGGAAAACTTTTATATGAATTTTCTAATATGTAAGCTGCCTCCATTATATTAAATGGTGAAACATCATTTGATATTTCCACAATTTTAGCATCATAATGGTAACTATATATTTCGCCCTTCATTTTTCCAATAAAATGATCCTTATTTCCAAAATCAGTGATTAGTGTAATTAGTGGCATTAAATTGTTAATATTAATATATGTAAGTGGTTATGAAAATACGTATTTTAGTTTTAGTAATCTAAAAAAAAATATTCAGTTTAATAACATTAATTAATTTGGAAGAAAAAATAATAAAAATTAATAGTATAGAGCCTAAAGATTTTTTTGGACCTCAAAATAAAAATATAAAAGTTTTAAAAAGTAATTTTCCAAACCTAAAGATTGTTGCAAGAGGTAATCAAATAAAGGCATATGGTAACTCAGAGGATTTATCAGAACTTGAAATAAGAATTAATAAAATTATAAGTTACTTCATAAAATATAATATTATTTCTGATAATGAAATTGAAACTTTATTAACGAAATCAGAACTTGAATTAGAAACATCAACTGAAAGTCATAAAACAATATTACACGGAGTTAGCGGAAAAATTATTAAAGCTAGAACTTTAAATCAGAGAAAAATAATTGATAGTATTATTAAAAACGATATGGTATTTGCAATTGGGCCTGCTGGAACGGGAAAAACATATACTGGAATTGCCTTGGCAGTCAAAGCTTTGAAAAATAAAAATGTCAAAAGAATAATATTAACAAGACCGGCTATTGAAGCTGGAGAAAATTTAGGATTTTTACCGGGCGATCTCAAGGAAAAACTTGATCCATACATGCAGCCCTTGTATGACTCATTGAAAGATATGATTCCATCTGAAAAACTTAAGAAATATATGGAAGATGAAGTTATTCAGATTGCTCCTTTAGCATTTATGAGAGGGAGAACGCTTGATAATGCTTTTGTAATTCTTGATGAAGGCCAAAATACTACACATTCACAAATGAAAATGTTTTTAACCAGAATGGGGAAAAATGCAAAATTTATAATCACCGGTGATCCAGGTCAAGTTGATTTGCCAAGAAATACAATTTCCGGAATTAAAGAAGCAATATTGATTCTTAAAAATACACCAGGTGTTGGAATTATTCACTTAGATGAAACCGACGTTATTAGAAATAAGCTTGTCAAAAAAATTGTAGATGCATATAAAAATATTGAAAATAATAGTTAAAAAATGTCTAAAACATTAATAAGTTCGGACTTTAAATTTTTGTTTCAGAAGAAAGTTTACAAAGGTAAAGTAAGAGATGTTTATTACTTGAAAAATGATATTGTAGTGATGGTAGCATCAGATAGAATTTCAGCGTTTGATGTTGTTATGCCTAGAGGAATTCCTTTTAAAGGTCAAATTCTTAACCAAATTGCGGTAAAAATGATGATTGAAACTAAAGATTTAGTTCCAAACTGGTTAATTAACAGCCCAGATCCAAATGTTTCAATAGGGCATTTATGTGATCCTTTCAAGGTTGAAATGGTTATTAGAGGTTACTTATCAGGTCACGCAGCAAGACAATATAAATTGGGTCAAAGAGAATTATGTGGAGTAAAAATTCCTAACGGTATGAGCGAGAATGATAAATTTCCTGAGCCTATAATAACACCAGCTACCAAAGCACAGTTTGGACATCATGATGAAGATATTAGTAAAGAAGATATAATAAATAGAGGTATTGTTAGTGCTGAAGATTATGAAGTTCTTGAAAATTATACCAAATTATTATTTAAAAAAGGCTCAGAAATAGCTAAAGATAGAGGGTTGATATTAGTTGATACTAAATACGAATTCGGAAAAACCAAGGATGGTAAAATTCTCCTTATTGACGAAATACACACACCTGATTCATCAAGATATTTTCATTCTGATGGATATTCCTATAGACAAAATAACAATAAACCTCAGAGGCAACTTTCAAAAGAATTTGTTAGACAATGGTTAATTACAAATAATTTTCAAGGACTCAGTGGTCAAGAAGTTCCATTTATGTCTGATGATTATATTAATACAGTTTCTGATAGATATATAGAGTTATATGAGACAATTACATCTGAAAAATTTATAAAATCAAATTCTCAAAACATCTCTAAAAGAATATTTGATAATACACAAAATTATTTAAATCAATATTTTGAATTTTGAAAAAATTATTTCTGATTTTTCATCTCATATTTGGGGATACCCCCTTCTTTTATTAATTATTGGAGGTGGAATTTATTTATTAGTAATTTCCAAATTTATTCCATTTAGATATATACCACATGCTTTTAATATTCTTAGAGGTAACTATAAAGAAAAACAAACAAGCGGAAAAATCAGCCATTTTAAGGCCTTAAGTACAGCTCTTTCAGCTACAATTGGTATGGGTAATATTGCTGGAGTTGCAGTTGCAATTTCAATTGGGGGCCCTGGTTCAATATTCTGGATGTGGGTTAGTGCATTAATTGGAATGTCAACAAAATTTTACACTTCTTCTCTGGCAGTGATGTACAGAGGAAAAAATAGCGTTGGTAAAAAAGAAGGAGGTCCAATGTATTTTATTGTTAATGGACTAGGAAAAAAATGGATCTCATTAGCAATAATTTTTAGTTTATGTGGAATGATAGGTGCACTACCTGTATTTAACGTAAATCAACTTACATCCGCAATTGAAAATATATTAATAATACCGCATGGATTTGAGACTAATATTTATTCAAAATTGACAATTGGGTTTTGTCTTGTCATTATCACATCTGTTGTAATTATAGGAGGATTAAAAAGAATAAGCAAAATAGCTTCTAAAGTTGTTCCATTGATGGTCTTGGTATATTTGATTTCAGTAATATTAATTATAGTTATTAATAATGAAAAAATACTGGATTCTTTTAAATTAATTTTTACAGATGCATTCGAGGGTAAATATTACAATGGTGATGCTATTCTAGGCGGTTCATTAGGGGCATTTATTATTTATGGGATAAGAAGAGGTGTTTTCTCAAATGAAGCTGGAATAGGTATGGCTCCTATGGCACATGGTGAGGCGAAAACTGATAATCCAATAAAAGAAGGGTTAGTAGCAATGCTTGGACCTGCGATTGATACCATATTAGTTTGTACTTTGACAGCAATGGCAATTTTAACGGCGGATGTTTGGGAATACAATGAAAATTGTCAAGGAATTATGCTAACTGCGCATGCATTTGAAACATCGCTTGGATTTTATGGAAATTATATAATACTTATTTGTGCTTTTTTCTTTTGCATTTCCTCATTATTTTCTTATTCGTATTATGGTTCAAAATGTTTATCATTTATCGCTGGTGAAACAAATAAAAATAAATATAACTACATTTATATATTCAGTATAATGATTGGAGCAACAACCTCTTTATCAGCTATGTTAAATTTGATAGATATATTTTTTGCTTTAATGGCAATCCCAACTATGATTGCTACTATTATTTTAGCCCCAAAAGTTGTTAAAAAATTGGAAGAATATGGATAATTATATTATTAACACAAAAGAAAAGTATTTGGAATTATATGAAGATTCAATTAAAAATCCTGAAAAATTTTGGGACGATATAGCATCAAATAATTTTAAATGGCATAAAAAATGGTCAAAAGTTGTTGAATGGGATTTTAAAAGTGCAAAAATATCATGGTTTAAAAATGCAAAATTAAATATTACTGTTAATTGTATTGATAGACATGTAGAAAATACACCTAATAAAACAGCTATAATTTTTGAGCCAAATTATCCGGATGAGGAATATAAGTCTTATACATATTCCGAGTTATTAAAAGAAGTGTGTAAAATGGCAAATGTCTTAAAGAAATTAGGCGTAAAAAAAAGTGATAGAGTTTGTATTTATCTACCAATGATTCCTGAGTTAGCATTTTCCGTTTTAGCCTGTGCAAGAATTGGAGCAATTCACTCAGTTGTATTTGCTGGCTTTTCTTCAAATGCTCTTGCTACCAGAATAGATGATTCAAAAAGTAATCTTATTATTACTTCCGACGGATCCTTCAGAGGTGATAAGCAATTAAATCTTAAAAAAATTGTTGACGATGCTCTTGAAATCACTAAGATTAAGCAAAAAGTTTTGGTTGTTAAAAGAACAAATGCTTCTATAAATATTGTACCTCATAGAGATTTTTTTCTTGATAGTTTGATTAGTTCTGTAAAAAATTATTGTAATCCTGAAATTATGGATGCTGAGGATCCATTATTTATACTATATACCTCTGGATCAACAGGAAAACCCAAAGGAATGGTGCATACTTGTGCTGGCTATATGGTTTATACCTCTTACACATTTAAGAATATTTTTCAATATAAAGATGATGATATATATTGGTGTACTGCAGATATAGGATGGATTACGGGTCATAGTTATATATTATATGGTCCTCTCTCAAACGGAGCTACTACTTTAATGTTTGAGGGTATTCCTAGTTATCCAAATTACAGTAGGTTTTGGCAAATAGTTGATAAACACAAAGTAAATCAATTTTATACGGCCCCAACGGCTATTAGGGCGCTAGCTAAGCAGGGAAATAAATTTTTAGATAATTGTAGTCTAAAATCTTTAAAGGTTCTTGGAACAGTAGGGGAGCCCATTAATGAAGAGGCTTGGCAATGGTATAATAAATTTATAGGTAATAATAAATGCCCTATTGTTGATACCTGGTGGCAAACCGAAACCGGTGGAATATTAATATCATCTATCCCAAATATTATTGATGAAAAACCAACTTTCGCAACAAAACCCTTCGTAGGAATCCAACCGGTATTAATAAAGGATGATGGCGATGAATTAAATGAGCCCAATAATGTTGGAAAACTTTGTATAAAATACCCATGGCCGTCGATAGCTAGAACTATTTGGGGTAATCATGACAGATATATTCAAACATATTTTTCAACTTATGAGAATATGTACTTTACAGGTGATGGTGCTTTAAAAGACTTTAACGGAAACTTTAGAATAACAGGAAGGGTAGATGATGTTATAATTGTTTCTGGACATAATCTTGGAACAGCCCCAATTGAGGATGCAATCAATGAACATGAGAACGTTGCAGAATCAGCAATTGTTGGTTTTCCTCATGATATTAAAGGAAATGCATTATATGGTTTTGTGGTATTGAAAAAAAAATCAAATAAAAAATTAATATTTCATGAAATAAATAATTTAATTTCTGAAAAAATTGGACCAATTGCTAAGTTGGAAAAGATTCAAATTACAACAGGCCTACCTAAAACTAGGTCAGGAAAAATAATGAGAAGAATTTTAAGAAAAATAGCCTCAAAACAATATGAAGAATTAGGTGATATAAGCACTTTGTTAAATCCAGAAGTTGTTAATAAAATAATTAAGAATGCTATTTAGTTAATTTCGATATTTTTTTTATGACATCTTTATAATAATCTTGATTTTTACCAATAAAAAATTTATTATTTTTTTTACTAATTAAATTTTTCATTTCTTTAATTGAAATCAATTTTAGCTTTTCAACCTCATCATTTTTGAAATTTAGATTGATTTTGCCGGTATGCATTTTTAAAATATACGTGTGGTGAAACTCTTTGTCAACAATATCTTTAGAATTATTTATACTCAAATATTCACCAATTTTTATTAACTCTTTTTTTTTTATATGCATACCTGTTTCTTCAAAGGTTTCTCTAATTGCAGCATCAATTATTTTTTCCTTAAAATTAACATGACCAGCAACTGAAACATCCCAAATTCCTGGATTTAATAATTTATTTCTAGCTCTTTTTTGAATCAAAACTTCTCGATTTTTTGTAAATATCCATACGTGAACTGTAACATGAAATAATCCTTCTTTGTGAACAAGGGTTTTAGATTTTTTTTTACCAGTTTTTTTTCCTTTAGATGTATATACTTCTAAAAATTCTTGATTATTAATATTTTTTTCCAATTTTTAATTATTTAAATCTAATAATTTTTGGACTCATTGACCATTCTGGAGTTATTACATAATTGGAGTTTAAATCATACCAAACATCTCCAGATCTTGGATTTAATAATATATGTTGTTCATCTCCCATTCTTGGATCAATCATAAAGCTTTGTGAAAGCATAAACTTTTTATCACCTGTTTTCTTATTTAGTATTACATCTACAACTGAAATGGCGTGTCCCCCTTGATTAAAAATATCTCCTGGTCTTAAATTAATGATATCAACTTCGATTGTATCATAATTAAGTGATGTTGTGCCAGCCCATGTCCAAATTGATTTAAGCCATTCATAAAATGTAGCTAAGTTATCTTTTCTAGCAGCTCCAAATACTTTATTTAATTTATTAATATTGTCTGGGTCTAGTTTATAATTAACTCCGTCTAGCCATTCCGTGTATGAACTTTTATCTCCATTTGTAAAAGAATAAACCAACTGATCAATTTTACCTAATTCATATTTATACATTGCATTTAAATAAATAGCAGCGTCTGCACATTGATGATATTTATAAGTTCCAAGATCATATTCAAAAACGGCAGCCCAGATATTTTTGTTAACTTTTTCACTTCCATCCGTATAAAAAACTTTATTATTTTTCTTTAGTTTTTGTTTAATAATCCATCGGTGGTAGTCGTTAATTATTTCTCTTTCAAACCCCTCAGGGATAGTAAATTTACTTTCAATATTTTGTTGGGAAAATAATAGATTAAATGTAATAGTGGTGAATAATAGTAATAAATTATATTTCATATTTAAAGAACGTAGAAAATATTAAATATATTATTTAACTAAGTTAAATATGTGTAACTCAAATTAATATTATGACTGATTTATTTAAAATAATTAAAATTTTCACCAGATTTAATATTTAAGACTGAATTATAGATTAATTTTATTACATTTTCAACATCATTTCTATGAACCATTTCGACAGTTGTATGCATATATCTAAGTGGAAGTGAAATTAACGCAGATGGAACACCTCCATTACTATATGCAAAGGCATCGGTGTCAGTGCCGGTATACCTACTTGATGCAGCTCTTTGAAAAGGTATTTTATTTTTCTTTGCTGTATTTATAATTAAATCTCTTAATTTATGCTGAACGGCAGGTGCATATGTTATTACAGGACCTTTATTTAATTCACAATAGCCTTGTTTTTTTTGGTTAATCATCGGAGTTGTGGTATCATGAGTAACATCCGTAACAATTGCAACATCTGGTTTTAATGTTTGTGTAATCATTTCCGCTCCCCTTAAACCCACTTCTTCTTGGACCGAGTTAGTTACATATAAACCAAAAGGTAATTTCTTTTTATTTTCCTTAATTAATCTTGCAACTTCAGCAATCATAAATCCTCCAATTCTGTTATCAAGTGCTCTACAGACAAAATTTTCTTTGTTTAGAATATGAAATGTGTCAGGATAAGTAATTACACATCCAACATGAACACCTAATTTTTCAACTTCTTTTTTATTTTTACATCCAACATCAATGAAAATGTTATCTAATTTTGGGGTTTCTTCTTTCGTTGTAAGTCTTGTATGAATAGCAGGCCACCCAAAAACTCCCTTGACTAGCCCTTTATCTGTGTGGATATTAACTACCTTACTGGGAGCTATTTGGTGATCACTTCCACCATTCCTAATTACAGAAATCAGGCCTTTTTCTGAAATGAAGTTCACATACCATGATATTTCATCAGAGTGACCCTCAATAACAACTTTATATTTATGATTTGGATTTATTACTGCAACAGCAGATCCGTAAGTGTCAGTTATAAAGTCATCAGCATAAGGCTTTAAGTAATCCATCCATAGTTTTTGTCCTTCCCATTCATATCCTGTTGGAGAAGCATTATTTAAATATTCCTCAAGGAATTTCATCGACTTCTTATTTAATACACTTTTACTTGCCATGTCCTTTGTTTTAATTATATGTAAAAATAATAATGATTTCTTTATTAATTATATATAATTTTATCATTTATTAAATATTTTAAATAATTGAAACTAATTTTACTTTATATATTTTACTTAATACCCACAATAATTTTTTCTCAAAATAATAAAAATGATTCAACTTCATCTTACATAAGAATTACTGGTGATACAATTGTAAAGGGATCAATCGGATTAAGAGAAGTTTTGTTATTACCTAAAAGACCATTTAAAAATTCTGAAGAGATCAGAAATTATCTCATCCTAAAAAGGAAAACTTTGAAAGTCTATCCTTATTCAACAATGGCATCAGAAAGATTAGAAGTTTTAAATGAAAGATTATCTACAATTAAAAAAAGAAGACAAAAAAAAAGATATGCAAAAATGGTTCAGAAATTTTTAGAGGATGAATTAACCTCAGAGCTAAGTAAGTTGACTCAGTCGGAGGGTCGAATTTTAATAAAATTAATTCATCGTCAAACTGGAACTTCTACATATGATTTAGTAAAAGAATTAAGAAACGGATTCAGGGCATTTTATTATAATACTACTGCAAGATTTTTTAATTTGAATTTAAAAGCTAAGTATACGCCTGAAACTAACATTGATGATTATTACATAGAAGATATAATTCAAAGATCGATCAGAGATAACCTTATAAAATATAGAAAGCCGGCTGAGGTTCGTGATTTATTTAAATTGAAAATTTTGTGGGATAAATAAAAAAATCAACAATAATATGCGTGAAAATTTTAAAATGATAGCCAAGACTTTTTATGGTTTTGAAAATATTCTTGCAGAGGAATTACTTGCTTTAGGCGCTCAAAAAATAATTAAAGGAAATAGAAGTGTAAGTTTTTATGGTGACAAAGGTTTTTTATACAAATCTAATCTTAGCTTAAGAACTGCCTTAAAAATTCTAAAACCAATATGCAAATTTAGATTTAAAGATATAACTGAGTACTATAATAATATTTATAGTTTTAAATGGGAAGATCATATAGATATAAAGGGGTCATTTTTAATAAACTCTGTTGTTTTTCATTCAAATGTTT
>CESZ01010045.1_pt1 | contig 15374 bp, 9 predicted proteins | sample 531081 | NCBI WGS metagenome assembly CESZ01 (sample SAMEA2621260, study PRJEB7988) | marine metagenome | biome: marine biome (ENVO:00000447); feature: surface water layer (ENVO:00002042); material: "saline water (ENVO:00002010), including plankton (ENVO:xxxxxxxx)" | depth 5 m | reverse complement strand
TTGAGGCTGCTTCGCATGTTCATGAGCCACTCTTCGAGGAGGGCGGCCCCCCATTCAGGCACGCGCAGTTCACTGGACAGGTAGATGCTCTGGCGACGGTGTTGGAATCGCGTCTTTCCGTCGCTCGTTCGTAACCCTTGAATTGAACCCGGATTCCATGTTTCAAGTGGCACATGAAGGTGTTGCTGAATCATGAGTTTCCCATCGCTTCCAAGCAAGAAGTCAGCGATGAGGACGCTGGATGAGAGGCGAATAAGGACCTGGACAATTTCGTCATGGTTGGCCCAATCAGAAATGCGCACAGGTCGTTCACCCCATGTCTCTTCACACCAGACTTCAATGGCCATGTTGTGGGGGTGCATGAGGGGAAACCAACGGCAACCCATCATCAAGGTTTGTCCACGCGAGTCGGCTTGGAACGGTATCAACGTTCAAGACGGAACAGCGCGTCGCAGGGGCATGGTGGGCTCATGGGGTTCGGTACAAGCCGACTGGACCATCCTGCTTGCTTTGCTTCTCGGATGGTACGTGCTCATCAAAACTTGGGAGCGAAATGGAACCCTTGATCGGTGGAACGCCACGCGCGCCCTTGGTATTGTCTTGATGGTGCGAACTCAGCGCGGTCAGCGTTTCTTGGATTGGATGGCTCGACCAAGGCGATTCTGGAGGGCGTATGGCGAGGTTTCGCTTTGGGTGTGCTCAGTGGCCATGCTGATGGTTGCCCTGGTCCTGATGTTAGCGTTCGTCACCTCGCTCATTTCTCCCCCCACGGCCTCACCACCTTCGGCCAGTGAACTTGTGGCGGTTCCCGGAATCAATCCAGTCATCCCCCTCGGTTGGGGGGCGCTTGCTTTCATCATCTCGCTCGTGATTCACGAATTTGGCCATGGACTCCTCGCTCGTGGACATGGCATGCGCATTCGTTCGTTCGGCCTCCTTCAACTCGGCCCGCTTCCGCTCGGCGCTTTTGCCGAACCCCAATCGGATGAACTGATGCGTGCTCCCCGTCGAGAACGCCTCAGGATGTTTGCGGCGGGCCCAGCCACCAACCTCTTCGCCGCTCTGGTGATGCTCCTGTTGTTGGGTGGTTTGGCGACCCAATTTGTGGCCGAGGAAGAGTACATTCACGTTCAAGGCATCGTGGTTGAGGGCGGGGCAGAGGAAGCCGGCATGCAACCTTGGGATACCCTCGTGTCCATCGATGGTGTGCCCGTCCATACCACTGAAGATTTCCGAACCATTCTTCAAGGATATTCAAGCAACGATACCGTCGACTTGGTGGTCATTCACCAAGACGGGACGCGAGACACACTCCAAGCGACTTTTGGTGACAAACACCAGTATTACCTCAACCTTGGTTGGAGCGAGGAGGCCTTGAACAACCTCGAGGTCCAACCGGGTGACCCCTTCCTCGGCGTGGAAGGTCTTTCTGAAGGCACGGCTGGCATCGACCGGTTGGCTGGCCCGCTTTCCCCGCGCTTTGATGGGACGTTGTTTCAACGAGCCCTTTCCCTGCCGTTCCATGTGCTCAGCATCTTGATGATTCCATTTGAGTTGGGCGGGGTAGCCATTCATCCCTTCGAAGAATCGTTGATGGCGGCCGGGGACGGCTTGATTGGCTCCGCCTTGGGCATCGATGTGTTGCTGCTGTTCGCTCATCTCTTCTTCTGGTTGATGTGGGTCAACATCTTGCTGGGCTTCACAAACCTCATACCCATCGTTCCCTTTGACGGCGGGCACATGTTCCGAGACATGCTTCATGCCTTCCTGAGCGGCATCAAGCGGGTTGGTCGGAAATTGAAGTTATGGGACCTCCATCCCATGTGGGTCGATCACTTTTCGGCCCGAGCATCGAGCTATTCATCCCTTGTTCTCTTGGTCATGCTGTTGTTCACGATGTTCATTCCTTATCTGTGAACGAGGGCATGACGGCAGAACGTCGGCGCGCCAACTCAGCGAGAATGTCCTGCGTGCTCTTCTCACGGTCTTCAGCCATGGTTGGGGCCGCAGGTTTGACCGCCCGTTTGGCCAATCCGCTCAATGCTTGAGCGGCCTGTTCACCTTCCGAGGAGCACAGGATGGCGATAAATCGGTTCAGCGGCATTCCTTGTTCCCAATCGATGAATGGAGAGCCGTTTCGGGTCAAAGGCAGGGCAGGAATCATTGGAGCGAGGCGAGCCAGGGTCCCTTTCAGCCCCGTGGTTTCAACGCGAAAGATTCGCCAAGAATCACCGCGGACGCCCTTTCTCCGATGGGCGTACAGCGGCATCAAGCCCGAACGCTCTCCTTCGCGAATCATGGCGAGGAGCTGGTCTTTGGTCCGGCCCGAAAAGTACAATTTTTCTGCTCGAGTGGATTTGACCTCGATGGGAAAGCAACAGTCTCCCCTGAGCGCAACCAAATCCCCGCTTCCTTCCATGCCGGAACCGGCGGCGCGAACGACGAGAAACGGGCGTCGTGCAATGCAAGCCATTCGCTCTTTTTCTTCGTCCGTGCAACTTCTCGTCACGGCATTGACGCCCTTCTCAGTGCCCGAGAGGACCTCCCTCAGTTCACGCTCATAGGCGCCTGTCATGGGCAGACATCAATGTCCATCGTTCTTGATAACTTCGGCTCCCAAAGGGTTCCCTAAGCGACTTCATTCCTCGTCTTGAGCGAGCGGCCGATAGGTTAGAACGGGAGGCGGTGGTCACACCCTTCGTGAAGCGGTTGTACGTTCGGACCGACGATTTTCGTCTGGCGCACCGATTGCTGAGTGAACTTCAGGAACGAAACCTTCCAGCCAAACAAGTTTCACCGTCCCAGGCCATTGAATCGGATGCCTACTGGTTTGGTACGCCCGATGAAGTAGAAGCCTTCGGTGGGCGCGGAGTGGCCGTGGACGTGGAATCCGTCGAAGAGACCATTTCGACTTGGCTCTTGTCGCGGCAACTTGAGGCCCCTCCAAAACAACTCGTCATCGGCATCGACCCAGGGCCCCGGCCCGGATGCGCTTTTTTCTCGGATGGAGTGTTGATGGGGAAGCGGGAGGTTGATTCCATTGAAGAAGCGCTCCGAGGCATCGTGGACTTGGTCACTCACATACAACCCGAACGGGTACTGATTCGTATCGGGCACGGCTCCCCAGTCCACCGAGATCGGCTCCTCAATCGGACCCTGGCGCTGGGCTACCATGTGGAAATTGTCAATGAACATCGGACGAGTTCCGGGCAGCCCCGGCATGCACACGGCACGGCGGCCCTCAAGATTGCCATGATGTCTGGAAAACCCGTTCATGAGCAACGGGAAGTCGAAGTGTCGGAGGGTGAACTTCGGAATTTGCAACGAATCAGTCGGCAACGCTCAAAGGGTCAGTTGACCATTTCGTTGGCGGCCGCACGCAAGGTTGCACGAGGTGATCTCACCATGGAAGAAGCGCTCAGGGATGCGGGTTACGAGGCTTCTTGATCCTGCTCAAGTTTACTGATGGCGGTCAACTCCGGAGAACGATTCAACCACCAGCGGAACACGGAATCAAGCGCCTGTGGGGCAAGAACCACGCCTCCAAGGACGGCGAAGAGGGCGATGAAGGAAGAGGAGGGGACGTCGCGGGTGCCGTAGGATTGGGGGCCGCCAAGCATGAGTTTGACCGTGCCCAACCAGGGGATTTCCCCACCTGCTACGCCCAAGACCCAACCGTCTCGAATCGGCCCGACGACACCCGATGGGCTGTGGACACCAGCTGAACCGTTGGTAGCTTGAGCGCCTTGGTCAACCGAACACTTGTTGTTGTCGCCCAAGGTCAGCATGCCTTCGTGCGCTGGCTTCCACTGCCACACCACCAAGTAGGGTTCGACCACGTAGTTCGCCCCACTGTGGGCTGGGCGCTCGCAATCGTAGTAGGCAGCGTCCGAACCGTCGAAATGGACCGTGATGTTGGCCACGTCCATCACCGAGGTTCCCGGCACGGACCACGTTAGAATACAATCCCCGGGGAGCCCATCTTCAGCAATCCTCAGTTCGTCATAGGTTGCATCGCTTGGGCACGGTGAGGTGGCTGTGCGGTCTGGTGCGACCGTTTGCTCTGCCACCACGCGCATGATGGCGCGATGGATGATGGGCGTGCCACCTTCTCCGTTCTTGGAATAGATGATGACGTCGCCTTCCATGCCGTGTTGCTCGTAGCCGTAGGACGGGTGGTTGGGGTCGGTGGCTTCGGCAAAGGTGACAATCGTATCGGCAGGTTGGTTGTGAACCAAAATCAAATCGCCAGCATCGATGCTTCCGATTTCGCCCCCTTCATCGTGAATCATGGATTTTGATTCAACGACGACCAGCGGAGGCATCGACCCGGTGTGGATGAACATGGCGCCGACCAAGCAGACGATCATGCCGACGGCCAACGCCAACTCAAGGAGCAGCGTGCGCAGTGGGTCGTGGTCGGACATGATTGGCCCTCAGACTCAGCGCTTCACGCCTCGGCTATCAAGGAATGCTTTCCATTGCTCAAGATGACCAGCGCCCAACGCCTCGGCGGCTTCAACGCCTTCGGCCTTTCGTCGCCTGAGTTCAGATGTGGACTGAATCTCCTTGATCTCTTCAAGCAAATTCAGGTAGCCACGGAACCGAAGAAATTCCGGGAACGAGACCAAGAAAACGATGAGCGAAACCACAGCGCCGATGATGGCGCCGCCGGTATAGTCGTTCCATTCTGCGTGGTCTTGGAGGAATAAAATTTGATAGAAACAGACGACCAAGAGAATACCGCTGGCACCAGCCGCCACGGCACTGATTCCGTATTGCTTTCCGTGTTGTTTGGCCCATAGGCGCCCGAAGAATGTGGCCTCCTCGCTCATGACTTCACCGGTCATCACCAAAGTGTCGGAGGCCTTCAAACCTCCCACGCGTTGAATCCATTCACCTAAACGCCGTTCTGCCCGGTAGGGGCATCATTCAAATGCGATGGAAACCGTGAGAGAACTATTCCGGGTGACCGTCATGCATCGTGCCATCTTCCTCACGCTTGTTTTTGTTCTCTCCGTGATGTCTCCGTTGGCCGGTGCAGCGAACACTGAAACGCAATTCAAAGACGGGACAACCTCCTACGAACACACCTTTTCCGCCAAAGGAAGCGGAGCTGCCGGCGAGGTTAGCTTGCCCATTGGCGCTGATGTACAATCGGCAAGTTTCAGTTTGCTTGGAGAAGCGAGCACCACCACCTACACCAATTTCACCACGGACACGCATTATGGCGGGGCAGGGGACCAAGACTACACCAGTTCCAACGCAGGGTCCCCCTCCCCGTTCACCACCGCTCGACGCGACAACCTCGAGGTCAGCAGTCAAACGGTCTCACTTCAGGGCAACCCAACGGAATTGATGCCTCGTTTCTCATCCTCTTCCTCCGTCGCCACGCTCGGCAATGCACACCTCAACACCACGGGCGAATTCGTGGCCTTAAGCGACCAAGGCTACGTCAGCCCTACCAAACAATTCACCGACATTCGCGCCGCCAGCAACACGCCTTGGAGCTACACCGGTGTGGTCGTGCCCATCAACAGCTCAGAAGTTCACATCTTCCGCTATTCGAACCAGTACTTGACCAGCAACCCTGCTGCCATCATGCGAATCAACCCTTCCACCGGCGCTTACCTCGGTACGGCGACCTACACCACCGGCACCTGCGGTTCAAACGCTATGTACAGCGTTCACGACGCCGATGTCTACAACGGATACGTCTACACGGCCCACAACACCTACTACAAGATCAACAAATGGAGTGTTGGTTGGAACCAGCAAGGCACACAGGTTCAGTGGAGCTGCCAAGCGACGTACAATTACAACTATCCGAACTATGTGACGGGCGTTGATTTTGATGACAACACCGGGAAGATGTACATCGGTGTTTACGATACCTCGTCCCGTAACCACTACTTGAAGGAAGTCAACCCGAGTTCACCCACCGTCGTCACCGGAACCTGGCTCATGACCTCCACCTCGTATTATTACGACCACGGCGCCGGACTGACCGTTAGCATGCCCAACGTGATGTACAACATTTACTACATGAACACGGACTACAAGAGCAAGCATTACCATTACACCATGGCCAGTGGTTTGCTCTCCAGCCAAGGTGAGCGTACAATGCCCGGAGGAGGGCATTACGGCATGGTCGATACCGATGACCACAAGGTGATGTTTTCCTGCCACTGGTCAAGCACATCCTATTGCAGCCAAGGCATTCGTAAGGTTCACTCCTACGGGGATGGGGCACATTTTGATGCCCGCACCGCCTCCATCTCCACCCAAACTGTTGTCGGTCAGACTACCTCCATTCCCCGGGCCGTCAGTGCCATTGATGTTGACGGCATCTTCGGCTCGGTTCCCACCGGGACCAGCATCAACGTGGACGTCTCCAACGATGGAGGAACAACATGGAAATCCGGTAGGGTCGGACAGAAAGTGACGTTTACGAATGCGGGTTCATCCATTCAATGGCGAGCAACGCTGAACGGTACTGCATCCAAATCCCCCGTTCTTGGAGATGTTGTCCTTTCCTATACCACCAACTATCAGAGCAGTGGATGGTATTACGCCTACCAGTACATCGGTTCGGGCACCAGCAGCGTCATCGCAGCGACCGTTGATTGGAATGAAACCCGTCCGGCGGGAACCTCCATTACCGTGAACGTTGGACACAAGACCAGCGGCTCAACCTGCAATTCAGGAACGGGTTGGAAGAGTTGGAACTCGCCCAACACGACCCAGTCAATGACGGGGACATCGTACTACTTCTGTGTCCGCATCATGCTCTCAACCTCCTCAACCTCTGTCACGCCCTCAATTACGGACCTGTCCATCGCTCTGCATTCCAACGCCCCCAATCAACCGGGGCTGAACATCGACGGCAAATCTGCATGGAAACGTGCCGCCACTTCCGGTGCTCTCATCGGTCCAATCACCGTCACGAGCCAACAATCGGGTAACACGCTGGTCGACAAACTCAACGATGCCATTCCCAACACCGGCTCGGGATGGATTGACATCCCGATTGCGCTGACCTCGGAATCCGCAGGAAAATTGACCATCGTCTCGTTTGAGATTACCTACACGATGCAAACGGTGAACCTCAATTTGACCATTCCTGAAGGTGAAATTCTCCACGAGCGCATCAATTCCTACGAGGTGGTTTCTCAGCACGTGATCGGTGAGAATGCCAATTCCATGGTCAGTGCTGAACTCACGCTGATGACGGCGGGGAGTGCGGCCAATTGGCCCGTTCTTGCCTGGCAGTACGGCGACGTGTTCCCTGCGCCCAACGACCCTGCTCAGTACATCGAGATTGACCCAACGTCGTATTCGGTTGAATCCAACGGAATTTTGGAAATTCACTGGAAGTTCTTCGTGACCAGCGAGATGCCCGACCAAGACAACGTCCGCTTCCGTGTTGGATGCTTGGATGACAGCGGAACCGCTGGTTTCGCTCCCGAACCCCTCGCTTCAGACGAAGGGTTGCGTGTGAACCGGTCATTCGGCCTTGGATGGCTCAACGTTCGGGACAACGACGGGGAATTGACCTCACTGGACGTGGAAAGTGGCTCTTGGGTAGCGGCTGGAGAACAACTCCACTTCGTTGGCGCCATGTGGTTCCAAGACACCGACGACGCCCCGAAAGACAGTGCGTTTGACGTCCGCATTTCTCGAAACGGCTACGTGGAGAGCACCGCCAGGGACACAACCAACAACAACGGTTCCTTCTTTGTCTCCATCGACTTGCCTGCCATCGATATTCCAGACGGCTTGACCTACGAGGTTCAAACCTACAACGAGCGAAACCCCGACCATGTGCAACAACCCAACAACGAATGGCGCCGCACCTACCTGGTGGACGCCACCCACCCCGAACGCAAGCAGGTCGCTCCGGTGGAGGACGCCTACGAAGCAGCGGACAACGAACAAATGGTTCAGGTCCTCGTCGAGGACCGTGTCGGTCATCCAATGGAACTTGACCTCAATTACTGGGTTGAAGCCGACCACGATGCCAATCGCAACGGTGAAGCCGACCCTGAGGAATACATCACCAAGGTGGTGGCCAACAACACCGAGGCCCGTTCCAAGTGGTTCATCACCACCATCGACACCTCTCGAAACCCCAACATGGGTCGTGTGTCTTACTTCTGGGATGGAGGCGACCAAGCCGGCAATCCACTTCACTTCACGGCCATGAACGACGACGATGAATTGTTGAAGTTCGAATCCGGTGAGGGCTTCCTCTATGACGACGCCACCTTCCGTACTCGCAAGGATTCCACCGCCATCTTCACCGGACTGGAATGGTTCGGACACGAGGATGACCAACCGGTCTTTGCCGGCATGGAACAAACGATTTCTTTGGGCTTCATCGATGCCAACACGGCGATTGACTTTGAGTTCATTTCCTTGGTCTTTGACTTTGAAGGGCCCAACCCGGCTCGAGACGCTCAGAGCATTTCCTACTCGGGAACCAACAACACCTTCTGGTCCGATTCACCTTACATCCACCTCCTTTCCACCAGTCGGATGATGCAGACCACCAACGAATCCGGTCTTCCGTGGATCATGTTGGACTTCCATTTCAAGTTCAGTTGGGACTGGCCTGACGAAGAGATGGGCGATGTTGCCTTGCTCTACAAGGAACTGGGCAGTTCTGACCCCAGCCGCATTCTCCTGCTTGAACACACGTTCCGTGTGGAAAACGATTTGATGCTTTCACCGAGCGACTTTGCCGTTGAGGACATCAGCGAACCGCGCACAGGGCCTGTTGCTGACGGAAGCCGTGTGAGGAAGGACGACCGCCTGGCCTTTACCGGGCGCGTGGTCTACGAAGGCAGCCAAACACCAGCCCCTCGTGATGTGGGTATTCTCGTCGAGGTGTTTGACGGTGAGAAACTCTGGTCCGACGGTTCCCTTACCGTTGACGGCGGCTATGCTCTGGAAGTGCCCCTCTCCTCAGCGAGCACGCTTCAATCGTCTCCCTCCCGAACCTGTTTGATTTCCATCACGAACATTCCAGGGCGCGGTGAGGACATGACCGGCACGCTCGTTTCGACCACCCTCCAGGTTGTTGTGGACGACGCAGCACCACGTGTCACCCGACGCATTGCACCGCTCAACGTCATCGATATCTCAGCTGACAACGACCTGACTCAGATCGAGGTTGAATTCCAAGGCACAGAAGATGCGGATTTGACCGGCTCAAAGCAAGTTGTTCACTGGGTCATGCGGGACGCCACACGGACGATGACCATCGGTGCAGGCTCGACCCTCCTCGGCATGCAGCAGGACGGTCAAAACGTGATGTGGACGGGTGTTGTTGACATCACGGCAGGGGGGACCATCCTCCCGAAGGCTGGCGACTTCGTCGGCTTCTACGTCACGGGCTACGACGCAGCTGGCAATCAATTCCCCGTGGTCTCCAACTCTGAAGCAAGTCCGATTCCCGAGTTGGCTTCCGACGATACCGACTTTGAGCGCCAATGGATTCGATTGGGGGCCGTGGGTGCTGAACTCCGCGTCAAGAACATCGTCATGAGCGATGACCACATCGCACCTGGCTCAACGATTGACATCACGGCTACGATTTACAACGCAGGGGGCAACACCTCCTCGCAGTTCAAGGTGGCTTTCTTTGCAGGCAACGATGAACAACCCTTCGAAACCGTCCGTGTGAACGGCATTGACGAGGGCGAATTCTACCCTGTCAGTGTGGTTTGGGAATCAGAGGATGTTGACCGAATTCGTGTGGTTGTGGACTACGAAGATGAAGTCCCCGAAGCCAACGACGATGACAATTCAGCCGAACACTCCGTAACCATCGCCTATGGTCAATACCTTGGTTGGTTTGACTCGGTTCGAGAACAACCCTTGGCGTGGATGTTTGCTGTTTTGAGCATCCTCACGTTGGCCATTGTGTTCACGGTTGCTACTCGCACGTCGATCGATTACGGCGAAGGCGCTTTCGATGAGGATGAAGCCGATTGGGAGAATGAAGAGGACGACGAATCTTCCTACGATGACGACGATGAGTACGACGATTGATGCCTCATCAACGACGCTGTTGAAAGCCAAATCCTCAAATGCAGTGGGCTAAGGCCTCTCCATGAGGGTGGGGAGAGTATGTCGCGCGTTTTTTCCCGACTTCATCCCTCGCTGACGGCGGCGATGGAGGAGCGCGGGTGGAAACCCACCCCTGTCCAGGAACATGTTCTGCCCGACGTGATGGACGGTCACGACCGCCTGGTTATCGCTCCAACCGGCTCAGGCAAGACGATGGCAGGAATTTTGCCGTTGTTTCACCGCTGCCTTAGCGAAGGATGGCCTTCCCTTTCCATTCTCTACATCACCCCGTTACGGGCCCTCAACCGGGACGTTGACCGACGGCTGACGGAATTAGCGGAAGCCGTGGGCCTTCGTGTTGATGTCCGCCATGGAGATACAACGCAAGCACAACGAGCGAAGCAAACTCGAAAACCGCCAAATTTGCTGGTGACAACCCCCGAAACCTTCCAACTGATGTTCAGCGGAAAGAACCTCAGGGCCATGTTGAGCACCGTCCAAGCCGTGGTCGTTGACGAGGTTCACGACCTTGCAGCCTCCGAGCGAGGATGGCAACTGGGGGTTGGGCTTTCACGTTTGGAGGCGCTGGCTGGGCGCCGCATCCAACGCCTCGGGCTCTCGGCGACGGTTGGAAACCCCGATGAGGTGGCCCATTGGCTCTCGCCTGGCAAGGCGAAACCGCTCATCACCACTGGTCAGCGTATCACAGAGCTCACGGTCGAATCGCCCACACCACTCGCTGAGGATGAAATCGGAGCGGTGGACACCGCTCTGAGCCCAAAACAGCACGCTGCCTACCGCCATCTATGTCACATCTTGCGAACCCAAGCACCGTGTTTGGTGTTCGTGAACAGCCGCAGCGATGCCGAAACCCTCTCAACCCGGTTGCAAGCGATGGCTCCGGACTTGAAGATCGGTGTTCACCACGGTTCCTTGGCCGCTGAAACCCGGCAACAGATGGAAGATGAATTGAGGGACGGCGTTCTCTCGGGTTTGGTTTGCACCTCAAGCTTGGAACTTGGGATTGACGTCGGCAGCGTACGTCGAATCGTGCAAGTTCATTCACCAAAATCGGTCGACCGAATGCTTCAGCGCGTCGGCCGCGCTGACCATCGTTTGGGAGGCGTGGGGCGCGGGCACGTCATTTCGTGGGACGTGGATCACCTGTTGGAATCCGCCGTGGTCGCTCAACGAGCCATGGTGGGGGCGATTGAACCCGTGGTATGGCGAAAGCGCCCCGGCGTGATCGCTGCCAACCAATTGGTCCTCATGGCCCATTGTTTCAAAGCCGTCAGCATTGATGAAGCCACGGCTTTGCTGGCTTCCTCGCCCCAATTTGAAGGGTGGGAGCGGCCCGATACCGAAGCCTTGCTGCAGGTGCTCGCCGAGCGTTGGGTGGTTCGTTTTACGCCCGTTCCCAGCGAACTTCCTTGGTACCGCTGGCCAAAGGCTGTTTACGCCGTTGCTCGGGAGGAGGCCTTGGCGCGCGGTGAGGAGCTGCCCGAAGAATTGCCTCTCTACAATACCCCGGACGAGGCGATTCCCCGTACCTTCACTGACCGAAAGGTCGAGGTACCCAAACGCTTCGCTCGCGGGTGGTATTCAACCGCAGGGAAGACCCGCGATTGGGTCTCAAAACACCTCTCCATGATTCCAGACAAAAAGACGTACCGTGTTCGTGACGCCGTCACTCGTCGTAGCCTTGGTAACGTCGACGAAGCCTTTGTTCTCAGTTTGAACGATGCAGGCGAAGACGACGATGGGACGCCCCGCCGCTTTGTTATCGCCGGACGAACGTGGCTCATCGTGGATGCCGACCCCGAGCAATCCGAGCTTCTTGTGGCGCCGGTCAACGACCAAGGGAAAGCCCCGCAATGGCTCGGTGAACTGCCTCCAGTTCCGGAGTCTGTGGCGAGGGACGTGGGCTACCTTCGCCATCTCATCGCTCATGACATTGGTCTTCTGCCGCCGCCTGAAGCGCCGGCTCTTGACCCGTTGGCTTTGGTTCCAACACGAACCACTTCGCTTGCCGACTATCCGCTGGACGATGAGGCTCGCAGCATGTTGGCTGAAACGATTGCTGCCCACGTCGAAGCGACCGGTACGCTGCCGACCGACCGAGCGATGACCTTGGAAGAACGGGACGACGCCTTTGTGCTCAACTGTTGTCAAGGCTCAAAAATCAACGAAGCCATTGGGAATTTTTTGTTGGCGATGGCCTCCACCAAATCGGGCAGTTGGGGTCGTTTGATCGTCGAACCGACCCGAATCGCGCTGCAGGTGGGCGGAGGTGTCCGTCCAGAAGACATTCGCGGTTGGCTCATGGAGACGCCTCCGGAGGCTATCAAGCAATTGTTGAGCATCACCGTACCCAATTCCAGGCAGGTGAGGTGGCGTTTTGCTCAAGTGGCGAAGATTTTCGGTATTTTGCGCCACGGAGTCGACCCGCGCCGCATCAATTTGCAAGCCTTGCTTCGCAAGTACAGGGGGACGGTCGTAATGGAAGAAGTCCTCTCCAAGTTGTTCCATGAACGGATGGACGTGAACGGAGCGGCCGATGTCTTACGCGGCTTGCAGTCCGGCGTGCTTTCCCTCGAAATTACGGCGCAAGGCCCCCTCGGCCTTTCCAACCGAACCCAAGACGATATGTTGCTGCCCAATTGGGATAACGCGGCCTTGCGGGAGCGTCTCCGAGGTCGTTTGACCAATGAACGGGCCGTGTTATGCTGCTTGCGCTGCCATTCCATTCGTCGCTTCCGTGTCGCTCGATTCGAAGCCATGGAGCAACCCGGAACATGCCTGAAATGCGGTGGAAAGCGGCTCGCTTGTGCCCGTGAAGGGCTTCAAGAAATGCTTGAAAAATGGGTCAAATCCGACGACCAAAAAGAGCAAGACCGCATGATGAAGAACGCCGACTTGGTAGCGAATCGAGGCCTTGAAGCCATCATGGCCCTCATGGGTCGAGGCATTGGCGAAGCCACGGCGAACCGGCTCTTGGTGCGGGTTGAGCGCGGCGATACTGAGGGGTTGCTTCAGGCCATTCACAAAGCCGAAGTGGAATATGCCCGGACTCGGCGATTCTGGGGTTGAGCCAAGGCAGCGTCGGGTTTTCCTATTCGGATGATGACGATAAATTCGCCATCTTTCCCTCTTGGAGGCTCAATCGAAGCACACCAGCAGCCAATAGAGCGGAGAGAATGAACAAGGCTGCTCCGGTGTAGCCTGGTGTTCCAATACCAACTCGGATGGTGACCGTAGAAAGGACGAAGCCAGTGTTTCTAGCGAGTTGTGGGAAATCGGTGATGTGCTTGTAGGAGACCAGCAAGATAACGATGTCCGAGAGGATCAGGAAGGTGAAGAAATCGAGGAAGAACACCGTCCTGCTCAAATCGCCTTCTCCTTCGATGGTGTTCAACGACCATGACGTGAAGGAGTAAAGGGCAAGGAACACATAGGCCACTGAGAGAGCACAGGCCAAGGCTTTCTTTTGCGCAACGAACCGTGCAACACCTTCGTTCGCATCGTTCAGTTGCTTCGGATTGAGCGTCATGCTTCGGAAATAGAGTGCCGTGGTGAACAGCACGAGAAACGCCAGGGCTTCCAGGGCAATGAGCGCAACATCGCCATCAACAGCGGCCCCCTGCGTGGTTTCAACATCCGCAAGATTCTTGAAAATATCACGAACGACGAGGAGGCTCATGACCTCAAATTGTTTTCCGATGGAAACCGAGAAGGATTCGGGAATGGCACGAATAAGTTCGTACACTTCGTAAGCAAGAATGATTGAAAACGGCGTGTAAAGGGCATCCAAGTATGAATCAAAGAAACCGTTCATTCCGTCAACATCCAACATGGAGAGACGGTACAGGGTGCATGCACCAACGTGGAGAAGAAAACCGGCGATGGCGAGGTTGATGGCGGCGTTTCGTAGCCGCTCATCCGTCCTTTTCCCAAGGACAAGTTCAAACATGGCTTCCCCTTTCATAGAGAAAATTTCCTCAATGCAGCCTAAGTAAGGCTGTTTTTTTCCTCAAAGCCCGTTCAAGGTTGTTTCAACAGGTTCGTGCCCAAACAGGATTTTATGTTCTGTTCTGTCAAAACGCAAGCAGGAGAGGTCGCAAGGTGGAGGATTCAGCGGGCAGCAATAAGAAGGATGCTGCGAAATTCACCCTTTGGTACCACCCAATTTACACGGCGGGACTTCATCCCGACGCTCGCTTTCCGAGGGACCGATACGAGCTTCTTCTCGCTCGGCTTGAGTCGTCAAAGGCACGCCCCTTCATGGACATCACGACCCCTGCTCCCATCAAAAAAGAACGCTTACTGCTCGCTCATGAAGAGGATTACGTTGAGCGTTTTCTCACCGATACCCTCTCGGAAAAGGAGCAAAAACGCATCGGGTTGACCCCTTGGACGCCCGACATGATTCGTCGCACACTTTGCTTGATGGGTGGTGCGTTGGAGGCCACCGAACACGCCGTCTTGCACGGGGGCTTTTCGGGCAACATGGCAGGGGGGACCCATCATGCTCATCGGGACTTTGGCTCAGGGTACTGTGTGTTCAATGATCTCGCAGTGAGTGCGCTTCACGCCGTTCAAAACCTTGGCGTCAAGCGGGTGGCCATTTTGGATTTGGACGTCCATCAGGGCGACGGTACGGCAACGATACTCGCGCAAGAAGAGCGGGTTTGCACCATTTCAGTTCACTGTTCAACCAATTTTCCATTCCGCAAATCGGTCAGCGACCATGACCTTGCCATACCCGCAAAAGCAGAGGATGACCTCTACCTCGAAACGGTCCGTCAGGCTTTGGAAACCTGCATGGCGTTTGAGCCTGATTTGGTGCTCTATCAGGCAGGGGTTGACGCCTTGGGGGCCGATGCTTTGGGCAAACTCAACGTCTCTCGCAAAGGCATGCAGCGTCGAAATCAACTCGTTTTTGAGGCCGTCCACCAACGAAAGCTGCCGTTGGTCATCTTCATGGGTGGAGGGTATGCAAAGCCGATTGATGCTTCACTTGATGCGTTTTTCGACCTGTTCACTGATGCAGCCACATGGCCTCATAACAAACCTCCCCAAGCGATGATTTGAAGGATGATTTGACGCATCGTTGCATCATGCTCGCAGATCTGTTGTGCATGGTCGGTTTCTTTGTGACCGTGTTTCTCATCTTTTCAAGCCGCTTCAAACGCTTTCGAGCCAACCACAACCTTGCGTTGGAAGCTCTGGCTAAGCATCACGGCTTCGGATTCAATCCCAACCATGCCTGGAATGCGACCGTGATGAACGGAATGATTGGA
>CESZ01034773.1_pt1 | contig 15406 bp, 18 predicted proteins | sample 531081 | NCBI WGS metagenome assembly CESZ01 (sample SAMEA2621260, study PRJEB7988) | marine metagenome | biome: marine biome (ENVO:00000447); feature: surface water layer (ENVO:00002042); material: "saline water (ENVO:00002010), including plankton (ENVO:xxxxxxxx)" | depth 5 m | reverse complement strand
CTCCTTCTGCTTGGGCTTCTGCTCATGCTGCTTCTGCTCATGCTGCTTCTGCTCATGCTGCTGCGAGAAGGATTTTTTTGAGGTTTAAACACAAGTACTTTAGGATCTTTATGAAGTAAATGTTCTAATTTATCTATCAATGCTCCTTCTTTAGTATCATCGTGAACTTTAAATGCAGGATCTTCTTGTTCTTTACGTGGCATGGCGCGGTAACCCATATACATGTTTCTTTGACGTTGAAGACTCGACATAAAATCTTGAAGTTGATTTGGATCGGTTATAGGAGTATAATTTTCAATAACTTCCCCATTTCTTTTTTTAATTGTAGCGAGGTCACCTTTTTGTGCGGTTCCATCCCAAGTTCCATTCCAACTATTGGAAGTAGAGCCATTATTAGTTATGGTTTCAACGTGTCCTTTAGTAGTAATGTTCATTAATATATATATGTATATATTATATTATTTATGAAAGAACCCAAAGAGTTTCCTTCATTAATTTATTCCAATACATTAAAATTAAAAGTGGATATTAAAACCATAAAAAAAGTAAACAGCAAAAAGCACATGGATGAAATCCTTTCAAAACCTTTTCTAAAGAACTATTTTTCATTGACAGGCGCTACTACCACAAATTGAAAATAGATTTCTTTTTAATGTCTATGCATACACAAACCATGACCAGTTGGGCTGAAAAAGTTCGCTACGAAGAACCGGTTGAAATCACAAAACCCAATCCCATACCTCTAGGATGGATTCGATTGAAAAAAGATAAAACAACCGGTTTAACCGTGATGGATCAAAACGATCACGATAATTCTTTTGCGCAAAGTCCCGTCGACTGGGACCACGTAATGACCGCGGCAATAGGTAAGATGCAAGAACGGTGGGAATGGCATCATTATTTACAGGGTACTTACTATGACTATAGTATCCAAGATGACATGGATCACTATGAAAGCGAAGAAGATGACACTTTATCGGACAGTGAATCAGAGGACGAGCAAAATGTACATTTAGCGGGTGGAGGTCGTTATTATGATGAAAATTAAGTTAAACTACTATCAAAAAAAATACGACATATAGTAATGGATACAATAGATAATTGGTTAGATACGATAAATGAAAAAGAAAAAGAAAATAATTTTTTTTACAAATCACCGATTACGGACATTGACATAGAGTTTTTTTATATTTCCAATAAAAATATCATTACAGATAAAAAAACAATTACCTATTCTTTATCTCAACCAAATAAATTAAATAAAAAGGATGTTGTTTATTTACTAAGCAAACACAATAAAACAAACTATAAACTATTAGATATTCTTGTCTATCAAATGTCATTGCCGGCAAATGAATTACACTATATGGATAGTTATAATGGTTTAAAAAGTATAAAAACGTTAGATGATATTTTATTTGAAAATGTCATACCTTATTTTAACGATTTAACTACTATGTATGTATTATTTTATGAAAAACATAATAAATTAACTACTACTAAACGAGTGCTTATGAATTCTAAGCATAAATATACTAGAAGAATATACTAAATGTCATCAATATCAATTTCATCTTCTCCTGTTATAGCATTATCTTCTGTAAATACTATGGGTGTTTCGGTTGCAATTGTATTTTCTTGTGGTTCGGACTCTTCTTCAAATAGGATGTCTTGGTTGTCTTCTATCATTTTCTGACCATTTTTGTCTTCGATGGACGTGAGAGGTGTCCAGTCTATGTCAGTTTTTTTTAGTTTTTCAATATCACTTGAACTATATACTTCAAGTAGATCACATTTATCTAGTTTCCCGTCTTTTGTTGTTTCCCAATCGCGAAGTCCTATCAATACCCAAGAAGCCACACTGATCGTATGATCTCTTTTACTGCGTCCACGGAACTTTTGTCGTATCATACATATGCGTTTTTTTCCATCCAAACACAATACTTCAACCATTGCATTACCCAAGATTTTTGTTACTCCTGCATAGAGTTCTCCCTCTTCTTGGGGTAATCGCAGCGTTTTTTGTTGAGTACCACTGGTTACGTGTTTACGTCCCATGCCTTTTGATTTTCTACCGCCTTTCATATTGCGTACCATGATATAGTACTTATTTATAATTTTTACTTTTAAATTTCAATTTATACCGTTTTACCGCTTTCGTGTAGTTGCTCGCCTACTGTTAAGTAAGTGTGATGTTCCCAAGGTATTTCCAATTCTAAATGGTGTTCCATAAGAATATCTTCTAGTCGTTTTACTTTATCTTTAAGTAATTGAATATCATTGTAATCATTGGATACTAGCGATGTTTTTTTAACAGGATAACTATTATCATAAGACACTATTGTAAAATAAAGTCTTATTGTGCTTAAAGATGTATTTAGTTTAGGTTCTAAAGTAAATAAATCTTCTGGTTTTACAAACTCATTTGGTTTTATAGTCTTAATACCTTTTAAACAATCTACTAGTAATCGTCGTGTATACTGAGTTAAAAAAGGTTTTTGTGGTTCAATGTCTACATAAATCATTTTCTCCATTTACTATGTTTGACGACTATTTATTGTGTAAAGGAAACGGAATATAGTTTTTTATACATATTATTTGTTTGTTCGTCCAACTCATACCCATATGTGTCGGAAAAGGATTCCAACTGTTCGTCGTTGGCGAATACAATGCTTTGATTTACTTGTTTACCGCCGTAATGATCTATTCGTTCTCGCCATAAAGGGCATGCATAACTATACAGCAACCAATGCTGAAGTATAGATACTAATTGTGATTGTGTCATATTTTGTCTTGTGGGATACTTTACATTTAATTTTAGGGTCTCATATGGTCGATCGTTTGTTACTAAAGAGGTATATATGGTTAGTCTTTTTTTATGGGTAAGCCAACTACCATAACTAGTGTTTATAGGATAGTCTTGTGTTATATGTAAACAAGTTGCAAATAGCATTTGTTTTATGGTATCTATCTGATAGTTTGCTGTTATAGTATGATAATACCTTAGTAGTTCAGGATCTATACTTTCGTGGTTATTTGCGTATTGGCAAACGGATTCGTACATCTCTGGTAAACTATCTAGTTGAGAGGATTGAATTCGTTTGTATACATTATTCCAATCTTGTTTACTAATTAAATAAACAAATGGTTTCAAACTAGATGTATAGACACTTAACCAAGAAGGTTTTCTACCCCGATTTATTTTTGGAGATTGCATGGCTGCTTGGTCATAAAACGTGGAATGTTGTTTAATTCGTAGATTATTGGCTATATATACGAGTATAGCGTAGTCGTTGGTATTGCTATAAAGCATGCGTTTTTTGTGGATATATTTTTCAAAACAAGGGTAGGTTAGTGCATAATATTGATAATATATTTGGGTTAACCATTCCATACATTCTTCTTGATAACCAGAATAATAGTATTCAGCCAGCCAGTAACTTAATTCTTGTTTTTCATCGAATTGTATACAATATACTATATTTAGTTTAACGTGTTCTACAAGATATAGTAGTCTTGTTAGCATATAGCGTTTTGCCTATTACACGATAAGATATTCTTTTTGTTCAATTTACAATGTTTATAGAACCATTATCCTTTGCCAAGATTAGAATAAGAAGTGCGATCTATTTTGTCTCTATGAATCATTTCTTTCACTGTTTTTCTTTTTGGTTTTATTTTATCTAATAAAAAGTAAAGACTTTCTACACTAGATTCTTGACTATAGATTTCTTTACATAACTTTTTGGTCTCTTTTATAGAGTAACGTCGATTGCCATCATAATGAATATTTTGTGTATAGATCTGTAATATATACCCTATTGTGACGTTATCATAATAGTTTTGTTCAAACATATACGACACTACACGTAGGGTTAATATGGATAAAGAATAATTATCCCATGTTTCCCAAGTGGTCATTAATTGTTGGATGGCGGTTTCTTTTTCCGTATCCATGTACTGTTTGTAGTATCCTATAGCGCCTTCCTTATATTTGTCTTTAAACTCACGAGTAAATAAGGAAAAAATGGGACAATAATTTATATAGTTGTTGCATATCATACTAATATCTTCTTCTTCTAGTGTGTCTTTTTCGTGAATTAAAAAATTAATAAAATGTATTTCTAAACACCAAACATAATATTCAGGAGCAAATACATAAAAATACTTGTGCCATGACGTGGAATCTACTTTTTCCATGGGGATGGATATACCAAAATCAATGATAATTGGATTTCTATTGATTCTACTATAGACTATATTATCATCTTTTATATCGCAATGGACTATTTTTTTCTTAATTAAAAATTCTATGGATGATAGTAGAAATGTATAAGAATCTATGTATTGGGTAAGTATACTACGTGTATCGTTAGTATCTACATTTACGAGGGATTCAAAATAACTTTCTTGATTGATATAAGGAACTGTCATCAATACAAAATCACTATTCATATTTTTTGCTACCGGTTTACACGATTTTACCAAGGTTTTTTCTATTTCACCTATTTCAATGGATTCTGTTTTCAGAATAGGGGCAAAGTAAAAAATAAAATGTGGTATGGTCATGACTAATTTACTTACTTCTATTTCGTTAGAGGAAACCGCACTTTTATGTTGTAATTTTACCACATTATTTTTGTCTAGTTTGGATGAATCTTTTACATCAAATCCTGGATGATACACACATCCATATCCACCTTGACTAATTAGTTTACTCATATTTATACTATTCCGAGGTTTTATTTTTTTGTTTTATTACATAATATCTATTCATATAAGCTTTATGTAGATCTTGATCCATTTCAAGATAATCACCATATGTTCTTTGGTAATGATGATAGGCTTGTATGGGTTTTTCCGTGCTATGTGCTTTGATGTGTTCATCCATTTCGCGTAATAGTGGTTTGGGTATACTAGTTCTTGTTTTACGGGTTGTTTTTTTTCCTGATTTTTCTTTGGTAAATTGCTTACGTATATAATAACGAGATGAATGATACATTTTAGCGACTACATCTCCTTCAAATCCTAGTTGAGTAAGCCGTTTCGTTTCTTTATCCATTAGTTCATGGTGATCTTCTTGCCATGTTTTCCATGCTTCTTTGTAGGCGTGTTTGTCATTAAATTGATGAATGCGATTGAATTCGTATAATGCACTAGTAGTTTCCTCGCTAAATGTGAATCGGAATACTTTAAATGCCATAGACTGGGTGTTTTTTACAACATACCATAAAAAACATTTCAATTTATTATTGTATGTATATAAGATATAATGTATGCTCTTTCTACACGGATGTATTTACACCCTACTACAAAAGAATACAGTCAGGTGTTTCAGGTGGAACCCAAACCAAAGGGTGCGCTTTTAAGTATTTTAAAAAGAGTGGCACCTTTAAAAGTATCCCCTTATAAAGGGTTTAATGACTGTGAAGGATGCATTTATGTAGTGAAAAACTTAAACCCCGAGCGTAGATGCAGTACTGAATTTTTAGCGATGGAAGATTTACCCTTACTATTTTGCTTTTTAACAGAAAAAGGATATGATATAGATACCAAATTGACGAAACTCATGGTACAAGGTAAATCGGCGGCGACGAAACGAAATTTGGTTTGTTATATTCGACAAACGTAAGCTTACATTTACGTGCTAACAGTACGGCGGCGGCGGCGGCGGTACGTTTTCGCTTATAAAGATATTATTTAGTGTTTTTTTTGATACTCTACTATACTTTTGCCCCACTTATAACTCCAATACAAACTCATCAGTTGTATTAAACCTCCACTATAATAGATAATAGTATAGTTAGAATAGCGATATATCATAATGGGCATGGCGATATTACGTGTAACCATGTAATAACTAAAAAATAGTTTATCATAGTGTATTGGAAGACTTTTACGTTTCTTTAATACACCTCGGAGATTAGTAATAATTGCCGACGATTCAGTAATAAAAAACATTAGCAATGAATCATATAGCGGAAAACTATTCCACATACTAAATATGGCCACTAAACTAATGATATGATGCGGTAAATATATATATCGTTTATATAAAATCACTTCCATTAAAGAGTCTTCTATAAAATAAGTCGCGCTAGTGTATTTTGCAAGGTTTACATAAAACAAGGGATTGCTTGAAAAATATCCAATCAAAGAAGTCGCGGTTAAAAGTAGATTGAATCCCATATTGATCCAAATCATCTTTTATATTCCCTATATTTTATTATACTACGGGATACGAAGGCTGCATGGCTATGCCACATACGCCTGGATCATTGTCACTGTCCGTTCGCGCAATCTTGACATAACCATGATCACCCCAGCTTGTACCCCAACTGTTTTTTACCAACCAATACAGTTGCCCGTCTTCTTCGCCATACCCTACGACCAAGACCCCGTGGTCTAGTTGGGTTCCACAGGCGTTATTGTTGATGACTCCGCCCGAATAAAACTGGAATGCCGCCGTGTCGGCTTCTATGGCGACGGAGACCGGTCCTTTCGCGACAGCTTCCTTGAGATGCATCTGATTGTTACTGGTTACGTCTACGCAAGTAGAAAAGCTGGCTTGCGTATCACAGTCCACGCAACTGTCGGATGCTGCTTGGTAGGGATCTTCGTCTTCGGTGCACATGCCGTGATCAATGGCATAACGAAATGCCGAGTCCATTTCACCGCCGTTGCATGCTAGATCGCCATAGGACAAGCTACAGTCAATAAGTTGTTGTTCGGATAGGGATTCGAGGTTACCGGCGTGGATTGCCCAAGCGCCTTCCATGGCGCCGGTGGCGGAAAAACTCCAACAACTGCCACATTGCCCTTGATTTTTCACGGGAGTTACGGCGTTGTTTGTGCGCCAATCCACGGATTCAGGTAGGGAACTTGCGTTTGTGCTTGATTGAAAGGTTTTGCAGGTGCGTGTTTTATGACTAAATCTGTATCCTTTGTAGGTACTATGAAAGTCCACGGGATGAATGTCCATGAATTCGTTAAAATCTAGCCCATGGGAGTAGATATCTGGATGGTGTAAAATCCAATCTTTATTGTAAAAATAATTATCATAAGCATATTGATAGTCTAGGCGTGATGCATAGGTTTTGTTGTAACTTTCCGTATATTCTACAAATTCTTGTAGAGAGGGATAGTCTATACTTTGCACCACTAAAAAAGACAAGGAAGTAAAGTTGCCCATATATATGGATATGCACACGTCTTTTTATATCCTTTAACTAATTGTACAACGTCCTCCGTTTTCTTGAGGATACATGTAGGGATGTTCGGTCATATATTCGTGTTCTAGGGATTCTGGGGGTGTACCAATTCGATGATCGGAATCACTATCATCCTCCGACAGTACAACTTGATCGGGACTTTGATCGAGAAGCATGATCGCCATGGCAGCATAATTATGGAGATCGATTAAGGTATCACGCAATGTTTCGGTCTTTACGAGAGAAATATCCATTTTACTAATGTGTTGTAGACGTTGGATTTTATCCCCAAGGCGCACCAATACACCGATAGGTCCGTAATTTGCAAAGGCATCACCGTAATCTGCGTTTTTCCGTTGAAAGAGTTCGAAGGCTTCTTGCTGTACTTGTTTTAATTGTTCGGGGCGAGTAGTCATTTATATGTTTAACTTGTTTAATTATTTTTAATTCAATTTATATACAATGAATATTGCCATGCGTGTTTTTGAACATCCCTTAAAACACTATTTTACTAAGTGGAAACATGTAAGTCACAATACCTGTTATCATTCAGATAGCGATACGAATAGTGATGAATTATCCGAGGAATTAACGGATGATAGTGTACATCCCGGGGATTTAGAATACAATGATGAATATAAAGATGAATTATTGTATAAAAAATTAAGTTTTACGGCGGTTGAAAACCGACTAAATAAGTATTATTATAAAGACAACGAGCGGTTATCTTGTTCCTTGGATATTGTGGCTAGTTATTTAAAAGGACAAAATCATATTTACATGGAATCCAAATATCATTGTGAAAAACAATTAAATAAATTAATGATGCCCGCTATGTTATTATCCGCAATAGCAACCGTGTTGTCCGCCATTGTCAATTATATATGGCGGGGTAAACTAATCTTGTCTTCTGTAAATGCATTAATTGGATTATTGTTGGCGTTAGTCAATTATTTAAAACTAGATGCGGCGGCAGAGGCGCACAAAACATCTGCGCATCAGTATGATAAATTGCAGTCTAGTTTAGAATTTCAATCGGGGTCCCTGTATTTGTTTTATTCCTTAAGTAAAAAGCAGGGTGTGGAGCAAAAGTTATTGGACATTGAAAAAAAAATTAGCGAGATAAAGGAAACCAATCAATTTATCATTCCTCGTCCCATCCGCTATAAATATCCTATTTTGTATAATACGAATATTTTCGCGATGATTAAGAAAATAGATGCTTATCGTGATAAAACCATAACCAAATTAAAAAATGTGAAAAATGAATTACGATATATTGAAGCCATGCAACACGCTGGGCATTTTACATTGTGTGGAAATCAGGAAAATAAACAAATGTTGGAAAAGTTGTTTGAAATCAAACAACAAGCTATTAAAGAACTTTTAGTGTTAAAATCAGCCTTTACGTGCATCGATCAAATGTTTATGCAAGAAATCAAAAATGCGGAACATCTCTCGCCGTGTTGTGCCGGAGGAAAGCATACAAATCCAGAACAAATCAATGGTTTTTTAGCACAAATTTTAAATCCTTTTGATGATGATAAATTATTACATATCGATATACGAGACTAATTATTATATGTGAATATTGTATATGCCTTATGATACATCTCCAACTAATGTTGGTTTAATACGAGGTGTTACTGAGGGGGAGCCTTATGAGAAAGAAATGGAAACTCCACTAAGCACGGCAGCAAATCCTTCTTCTAGTGATAAGGGTATAGAACCACTTGATATGCCACCGGATGCAATGCCATCGGATGCAATGTCACCGGATGCAATGCCACCGGCTGCAATGCCACCGGATGCAAGACAATCAGCGCCTATGGATCATGACATACATATTGATTTGCTTACTAGATTATTTACACATATTCATAGTGCAAGTAGTTTACCTACATTAGCCCATCAATTTGGTGAATTTGTAATAGAACAAATTGAAGAAGAACTGAATCATGATATACAAAAAAAAAAAGAGTTTACCAAGTACGTGAAAGACATTTATCGACCAATTGTAAGGAAAAAAAAATCTATATTAAGCAAACCACAACAAGATGAGTTAGCGAGAGCGATAACAGAATTTAGTGATACAGTGCATCTACTTCCACAATATCAAGAGTTTGAAACTGTTATAGATAATGGGTATTCTGCATTAAAAAATAGAAGAAACAACTACACTAGGAAAGGTAAAAAAGGTAAAAAAAAACATACTAAAACACGGAGTAAAAGAGGCGGAAGCCGATCAAGTAGTAGTAGTCGTCATATGTCCCGAGGTCCACAATCCTTTTCATTTATAGTTATCGTTATTATTACATTGTATTTATTTGCGAGTTGGATTGGTATATATTATTACTTATCTAGAGTGGCCTCTAACTATGATTTTTCTCAAAATGATTCCTCTATAGATTTTGCTGCATTTTTAAGAGGGTTTTTTTCCAGAAACTGTTTTCAAGTTATCATAGACGCCGGGCGACGAGGAGGGACTTTATACTCAAATCATGTATTATATAATATATTTGAATCACTGTCTATTCTTATATTTAGTGTAAATAGTAGTTTAACTTTTGATGAAAGAAACTTTTTACAAAATCCTAGAAACGCAGAGTACATTTATCATATTCGTATTCTTTTTTGTGATGTTACCTTGGTAGGATTATTTTTAATGGTAACCGTCTATTATTGTATTAGGAGAATAGTAAATATAAGGAGGACTCATACTCCGCAAGGCGATAGTTATTGGAGTGACTATATGCTATTTATAAATCACATTATGGCAATAAGAGGGTTAATTACCACTGGGTTTAGTATTTTAGTAGGTCATCACCGAACACGCTATATGCAAACTCCTGACGGAGCATACGATACAATACTATATATGCTTGGTTTCAGTGGGAGAAATACAGGCACATTGTTTGACGATCCACGTGTTGCCACATTATCTATTTCAGAAGCACTGTATTTTGTAGTACAAAATAGAGTACGAGCGGTGTTACCTGGTCCCCGAGTGGATCCTCCTTCTCTCACGCAGGGTTCTTCTTCTCCTTCTCCTCCTTCTGCTAGTCTTGCTCTTGCTCCTGCTAGTCTTGCTGCTGCTCCTTCTGCTAGAGGTTCTACACGTAGACTTAGTGCGGAACAAATGTTATCAGAGTTAGAAAGGTCATCAAATAATTAGTTGTTTTATAATTCAATTATTTTTTTCCGCCTCTCCTGGTACGTTGGGTATTATGTTTATTGTTATTATTTCTCTTATTATTTCTCTTATTTTTTGTGTTTTCTCCTCTTATCTTGTGTCTTCTCTTTTTATTTTCCTCTTTAATAACTTGGGCGAGTCTTGCTCGTTCTAAAAGTTGTTGTTGCATTGGAGATATTTTTTTCAAGGCGATTCCTAATAGCTTTTTATTACCTTGTTCTAAAAAAAACTTCACAGCATCTTGATCTTCATATATATCAAATGGTTTTTGCTCTAGGATAGCCTTTTTTTTAGCCTCATGCCATTGCTCTATTGTTGTAGTAGAGGGATCAAAAAATATATCTTCACCACTTTTCGTATTGATTACATAGTAATTTGGATTATTTCTGTCCATTTCCTCCACTCCTTGTATCAAACCATCATTACCGGTGGCTTTATTTACTATATCCGCCGGTGTATCTGCAATTAGACGTTGGTAAGGTGGTATTCCTGTTGGTTTGTCTGTATATAAATCATTTGCCATTAGTGTAGCTAATAATGCAAGTGTCATTACTCCTGTCCTTTTTCCGGTATTACTTATCATATTTTCCGTGATTCTTTTATTTTCTCTATGTTCTCTTTGTTCTTGATCTTGTTTTTTTTCAATAAAATCTCTAATTTTATCTTCTTGATCTACATAAAATGCTTCGGCAGCTTTATAAGTAATTGGTGCGTTTTCACTTATATATCTTTCCCAATTTTCTGTACGTATATTTAGGTTTTGCATTCTTATTTGATTGCTTTCTATTTTTGCAATTAATTCATTTAATCTTTGAATCGTTGGTCCATAATGTTCTGCTCCAGCTGTCGGCATCAACAGACCTGCATTATATCTACTTTGTGTTAGTGGGATTTGTGTTCTCCTATCTGACTGCATTAATTGGTCACTTAGTGGTGTCCGATCAATAGGGGTTTGAGACATAAGTGGGGCGTGGGGTGATGGTACCATTGGCAACAACCGATTTTCCACCATCGCCGGTCCCTCTATCCTCATTGCCGCCATCGCCACTGCCTCCGCCTCCGCCTCTGCCACGGCCTGCGCCTCCTTCTCCTGCTCCTCGGCAGTCACTGCGGTGGTTTGACGTGATGTTCGCGATTTTTTTCTTGCAGGTCCAGGAATACGAAGTGAGGGACTAGGGGGGCGTTTATTTGATGGACTTCCTACTCCACCGCGTTTTTTGAAATTACGTTTAGTTTTTCTTTGCTTTCTTTTTTGAGTTTTTCTACGAGGCATATATACTATAGTATTATTAAAAAATAGATATACTATAGTAACTCTAAACAAAAGTAGCCTCTTTTCTTTTTTGTAGTTGTTTTTCCCGACAATAATTCTCTATGCTAGGATGTTGTTCTGCAAAATCATCCATGGTAAAACGAAACACATCCACTTCTTTGCTTTGACCGATGCGATGACACCGCGCGACCGCCTGATCTTCCACCCCGGGATTCCAATGAGGACTCACAAAATAGATCTCGCTAAATTTCTGAAGATTAAGTCCTTCGCACCCCGTTTGGATTTGAAGGATCAAGACATCGCAGTCTCCTTCAAGATATCTGTTTTTGTCTTGTTTGCTGGTGCGACCGTCTACCACGTGAACGATCATGTCGTGATTTTCCAACAGTTGTTGCAGTGCGTCCATTTCTCCGTGGAACTGGCAAAACACTATTTTGCGTCGTTTGTTGTCTTTCCGTTTCACAAGAATATCCACAACACGATCTAGTTTGGATTGTCCTTCACCACCTTTGTTTACGATGCTGGATCCTTCCTCCTCTAACTGTTGTGGGCGATTTTTCTTGACAAGATCAGGATATGCGCACATTTGTCGTGCACGCATGAGGAATCCTAAATGATGCGAGGCAATTCCACTGCTCCATGGGTTGGATGGTTCGCTGGGTATAAATCCTAGATTGGAATGTATTTCCTTGGATAGGGATAGTTCAAATGTGTTTTTCCATTCTACGTGAATGGGTTTGTGAGTAGTACAAGGCGGCAGTTTAATACCCACTTCTTGTTTCGTACGTCGTAGCATGTATTCCTTGCAGACGATGGGTATATTATCTTCTTGTACGTAATAGGTGGGATTCATACCTAGAATAGCAAACAGGGAAAACAGATCTTTGCGAGAGTTTTGGATGGGGGTGCCGGTAATCAGCCATACGCATTCTTTTTGCAAGGCGGCGGCGCCTTGGTGTTGTTTTGTTTTTGGATTTCGTAGGTGATGAGCTTCATCAAATAGCACGCGATCCCAGGTGATATCGCGAAGCGGAGTTGTTTGTTTGGCGATTTCGCCGTAGGTGGTTAAAATGATGGGACACTGTTGTAGAAATTCTTTGGTATATAACAGTTTATCGCTTCCGTGGTAAATGGGTGCGTTGTACCCGCACGTTAGGCGAATGGTTTCATACCATTGGTGCAGTAGTACTAGAGGTAAAACAATAAGAGTATGGTTTTTTGGTCGTGCTTGGATGACGGCGAGCATGGTGATGGTTTTACCGAGACCCATTTCATCGGCGAGAATGCCTCCCTTGTGTTGGGCGGTTTCGTGTTCGCGGGTTAAGCACCATTCCACGGCTTCTGATTGGTGCGTTTTTGCGTCATAACCGGCTTGTTTTACAAAAGAATGGTAATTCATGGAGTAGACTTTTAGTTACTTTAGTTACTTTTGTATTTTTTTTTTCAATTCGTGGGATCTTGTAGGTCACTACACGAATTGAAAACTATTTTCACACTTTGGTTAAAAGTATCTATTCTCATGTCGTCGTTGCATGTTATTTCGAGCATTGATCCTTATGTTCTCGCCAGTTATCAACACAAACAGTTGCTAAGTAAGTTGGCGGTTTTGGTCGCCAATTATACGATTCCTACAGAATTACCGGAACTGCGTCAGCAAAACGAGATGATAGAACGTGTCTATCAAACATTATTGCAGCAAGGTGGCGATAAGCGGCGGCATCATCGTGGTAGTCGGGAGGAGCGTTTACCGAATGGTTGTTATTTGCGTCAACGTCTTTCTCTACCGAAAAAAGGGGGGTATCACGACAAGGTGTTGCATAAGGTAAATGGAACTTATATTTGCGAAAAGACCAAAGAGTTGTACAACACGCTACATCAAGCCAATGAGGCGCACTATGTGGAATGTGGAAAAGTGTGGACGAAGGAGGATGAATCAAAAAATCCTCGTCACAAAGCAGGAAAAGCGAGAAATGCAGTATCGGCGTGGGGTAACGGTGTTAATTCGCAGGCGTTTTATGCGCTTCGGGCGGGAACGCAAGATCAATATGATGTTCCAATCATAGACATTAATGACGAGGAGTGGTATACTGCAAACCTTTCTAGCATCGAGGTGAGTAAGGTATCGTAGATACATAAATTGATTATTGTTATTTACTTTTTTAGTTGTCACATCTTATTTAGTATGACTAATGTTCCAATGCAACGCCGATATGGTAATATTCCCACGCAATCTCGTTATAAAAGGCGAATCACGTGTTTTTGGAACTATGATACCAAGGAGTGGTTACCGTTTATTGATCCAGACAAGCATCGTTTTACGTTGTATCAAGCAACATTAAATTCAAATCAATTGAAAACCCTTAAGACCAATGAGTTTACGACACAATCGTGTGGTTTGTGTGGTAAAATAGGGCATACGCGGCGTTCGTGTTGGCATTTACCACATACGAACCTTCAAACCCCGGACCCCTGCGACGACGGTTGCTCGTCTCCTTGTTTTCACACATTTAGCGGTGATGATGAAAAAGCACAATATGCTCGTTATGTGTTGTATTACATAGGTCATACTTTAGAGAAGGCTGCCGGTATTTGTTGGGCATCGTATCTAGCAAGTGGAGGTAAATTAGGTATAGAATATTTGTATGATGTAGGCGAGGATGAGACTATTACGAATATTCGTGCCTTTGCGTTTAAGATGGATAAGGATAATAACATGTGTCGTTGCCGCACTTGTTATAACTATATGGCTGATCGAATAGGTCAATTTCCTTCATATATTCAAAAAAGGCATGAGAAGGTATCAGCGATAGAGACATCGGAGTTGCAGTTTTTGGACGATGGAGAAATTCGGGAGCAGCTTAAGATGGTAACCATTAAATCGGATGGACAGTGTCCTATCTGTATGGAGGAAATATTGAACGTAGACAAGGTGATTACGAAGTGTGGGCATGTCTTTTGTGGCAGTTGTTTGTTTCAGAACATGGGTACTTCCACCGTTTGTCCCATGTGTCGTGTATCGCTGGTAGATTTCAAACCCATACGTAACCAAATCACGATATTGGAGCAGGAGGTAGATATCTTGCGCACGGAGTTGAACAACAGGGTGCGAACGATGCGTCGAGTTCAGAATATGATACGAGAAAATATCTAAGGGTATAGTAATGGCGCCGAGATATAATCCAAGAAAATGGAATAGCAAACCTTATAGAAAGAAAAGTCATAATTGTTATGCTTATTTTTTAAATAAGACGAATCGTCGTTTTGAGCGACAATGCAAAAAAACTAAACAAAGGAATAGGAGATTGAGGTGTCGGAGACCGCAACCAGGTTATGCGGCGGGGTATCCGCCAATCAGCGATCCGAAACATTATACGTGTAGGCGTATACATAGGCGTGTGATGGCGGATAATCCGCGTATTCGTCGTTCCACGCGTCGTCGGCGATGTGGTCGTGGGTATTACAAGGGTGCCTTGGTCATGGATCCCCATCCTAAGCCGGATATAGACTATCATTTTTATCGTCAAGATCGAGGGGGGACGTGGAGTCACAAGGATGCGTGGGGTGCGGCGACCAATCGAGATGCGCGAGGTGCGGTTATAGAGGATCCGGCGGATGCTTCGCGAGATTATCGGCGTCCACGGGGACGAGGTCGAGGGAAACACTATAGCGAATTTTGTGGTTATTATTGTTTGCCGAATGATGGCAAGAAAAAGCGCATGGCAATTTAGC
>CESZ01110420.1_pt1 | contig 15457 bp, 13 predicted proteins | sample 531081 | NCBI WGS metagenome assembly CESZ01 (sample SAMEA2621260, study PRJEB7988) | marine metagenome | biome: marine biome (ENVO:00000447); feature: surface water layer (ENVO:00002042); material: "saline water (ENVO:00002010), including plankton (ENVO:xxxxxxxx)" | depth 5 m | reverse complement strand
AAATTTATTGAAGAAAAAAAATCAAATTTTTATTATTGACATTGTAAAATACTTAATTACAAAGGGATATAATACAAATTTAACCCTAGTAGGTGAAGGCAGCTGTAGAAATGAGATTATCAACCGTGCAAAATCTTTGCAAATTGACAAGCATGTTAATATGCTTGGAGCAGTAGACAATGTCCAAAATTTATTATGGAAATGTAATTTTTATATTCATTCGGCAAAATATGAACCTTTTGGTTTGGTTTTAATAGAAGCCATGGCTTCAAAAACCCCAATTATCAGCTTTAACGGCAAAGGAAATCAGGATATTATTATTGATAATGAAACAGGGTTTTTAATTAATAATTTAAACGCTAAACTCTTTGGAGACAAAATAATAAAGTTATTTAACGATAAAACCCTTTATGACAATATTGTTGAAAAAGCATATAATTTTTCTAAAAATTATGACATAAAAGAATATTCCTTAAAATTGCTAAATATTTACAAAAAACAATGTTAATAGAAGAATCAAAATGGATAGGAAAAGAGTTGTTAGATATTTCTAAACCAGGTTTTAATGTGCTAAATATAGGAAGTTCTAGTGAAGAGTTTAGAACTAAAGTTCAACCTCATATTGATAATAATATTTTTAGACTACTTAAAGAAAATAATATTAAGGTTATTCATACTGATATTGTAAACCAAAAAGGAGTAGATATTGTTGGAGATTTAACTAGCCAAGAGTTTATTATTCAACTTAAAAAGAATAAATATGATTTAGTTTTGTGCTCTAACCTTTTGGAGCATTTAAATGAAAAACAACCAATTGTCGATGCAATTTTAGAAATTTTACCAAAAAACTCAAAAGCAATTATAACCGTACCGTATAATTATCCCTATCATTTAGACCCTATTGATACAATGTATAGGCCCAATACATTTGAGTTACACCAATTATTTAAGAATACAGAGCTATTAAAAGGAAAAATAGTAATTGGAAAATCAGTTAATAAAAATACTACTTCAATAAATTATTGGCAAAAATTAAAAAGAACACCACTGATACTTTTTAAATTATTTGTAAGAATTTTATTTCCATTTTACAAACCAAAAGTATGGCTATATACTTTTTTGAGTCTTAAAAATATGTTTTCTCCATTTTCTGTAAGTTGTATTTTAATTAAGAAGATAAATGATTAAAATTGGCGTAATTGGGTCTGAGGGTTTTGTGGGTAAAAACTTAGTAATGGAACTAGAGAGGATTACTAAATTCACTATATACTGTTTTGGAAAACATGAAACATCAAGAAATAATCACAAAAATTATTCTCAAATAAATTTAAGTGACATTGAAGAAAACAAGAAAAAATTTCAAGAAATTGACATAGTTTATTACTTGGTATCTAGTTCTATTCCTGCATCTTCATACAATAAACCAATAACTGATATTCAAGAAAATTTAATTCCATTTTTAAATTTTTTAGATGCCATGAGTGCAGTAAAATTGAAAAAAATTATTTTCGCTTCAAGTGCTGGTACAATTTATGGCTCCCACAAGGGTAAAATTAAAGAAAACGCGGATAAAAAGCCCCAATCCCCTCATGGCATAATAAAATTTGCTATGGAGAACTACTTATTATACTTCCTCAGGAAGTCAAATATTAATCATACTATTTTTCGAATTTCAAATATATATGGTGAATTTCAAGATATTTCAAAAGGTTTGGGATTAATCAACACTATTTTAGAAAATCATATAAATCATAAAAAAATCAAAATATTTGGAGATGGTTCTAACGTAAGAAACTATATATATATTAAAGATGTTGTTAGAGCAATGTCTCTAGTGGCTTCGGATAAATTATCATCATCTCAAATTTTTAATTTATCTTCAAATGATAACCTTTCTATAAATGAAATTCTTAAAATTGTTAATACAATCTTAGATAGACCATTAGAAATTATTTTTACAGAATCTAGGAATAGCGACTTACATAGGTTAGAAATTGATAATACTCATTTTATTAATTCCTATCAAAATTTTTATTTTACAAATATTAAAAAAGGCATTAAAAGAACTTTTAATCACTTAGAGAAACGTAAAAAATAAATAATTGTGATCCTCTAAATAGCTAAAATATCTGAGCAAAAAAGTGCATAATTTTTTTCTGCATTAAAATTATCTATTATATGATCGTATGCATTTTTTCTCTTTTCTTCTTGTTTTTCTAAATTTAAATTGAAAAAATCATCTATAATTCTGGCAATTTTTTTATTAGATAGATTAACATCTACAGGAAACCCACTATTTTCTGTCACCAACTCCCCGCATCCACCAACATTTGTAGCAATACATGGTATTCCAAAACTCATAGCCTCCATTATAGAAACAGGCACCCCTTCCGAACTACTAAGATTTATGAAAAGAGACGGAGTATTTTTTTTATACCAATCCAAAAGTGAGCTATTATCAACTCTCCCTAAAAACTTAAACACAACATTATTTTTGAGTTGGTTATTAGCCAAGTTAATTATTTTTTCATATTCAGGGCCATCTCCAAAATGATACCATTCAATGTCGCTAGTTTTTGCTTTGGAAAGTGATTTTATTATTTTATCAACCCTTTTCCAACTATACAAATTTGAACAACTAACAATTATTTTTCTTTCTAAATTTTCCGATAGTAAATTTTGATTTTTTACACCTAATCTAGATAGTTTTAAAATGCTAGTATTAGAAATTTTCCAATTCTTTTTACAGTAGTCTATACCCTCTTCTGAAGCTGAATATATAGCGTCTAAAAATTTCGTTGTCTGTTTTCTAAATGGCAAGTAATTGTATTTATTTTCTTCAAAATATAAGTCCCAACGATGAGCTCTAGATAGAGTTATAATTTCTTTGTTCCTTTTTTTTAACAAGCCAATTGAGATAGTGGAGTCATTAAACCAAAAGCTATAAAGGTATTTTTTATAACCATTATATTTAGATATTTCGGAATTGTAAAGAACTTCTAAGATGGAGGAATTTAAATAAGATCTTAAAATAGTTTTAATTCTACCATAGTTAGGAAGGCGCTTATAAAAAAAAAGCATAAAAAAAAACTCTTTGTAAAATCTCAAGTTGAAGAAAGCTAATATTTTTTGAAAAAAAGTAAATGTATTTTCATATGGAATATTCTTTACTTCTACTCTCTTGGGCAGAGGTCTTGCGAAGGATAAATCATTTGCACCGCTTATAATAATAACTCTATCAAAGTGTTTTGAAAGAATGGGTATCTCATTCTCTAAAAAAACTTCTTGGGCTCCAAATGGGAAATCAGCAGTAAAAAAAAACAATATTTTATTAATATTCATTTATAAAAGCCAATCATTTTTCAGCGACAAAATAAAAATGTCTTTTAAAACATTCTTTTGTAATAATTTTAAATCCAACCTCTTGCAGGGCTAATTCCACAGGAATTTCATTTTCTAAATGTAGGGTATGATCATCATTTCCTACTTTATGCTTCTTATAATATAGATATCTTGAAAGTCTCTCTAAAAATGAAGATGAAAAGATTTTATCTTTAATTTTAGTTTGGTCTTCTTCAGCTTCAATAATATCTAAATGGCTTGAAACTAAAAATTTTCCGCCTTTTTTTAAAACTCTAAACGCTTCGTGAATAAATTTTAAGTAATCATCAAGATGATCAATAGCTGAAATACTTAGTACGACATCGAAAGAATTATTTTTAATTGGAAGTGTTTCAGCATTTCCAATTATGTGTCCCATTTCCAAATAACTTAGTTTTGGATAAAGTCTAATAAATTGATCGTGTAGTAATCTTAGATTTGGATCCAAAAGATAATAATCAATTTTTTCTGGATTTCTAAAAAAAGTAGCCATAGTATGTCCTGTTCCCCCACCAACATCTAACACTTTAACATTCTCAAAAAACCCAAAACCTGTTTCAAATGAAAGATAATTATTTATTGGCGCAGAGTTAATCAACGTATAAACCGAAAGAGACTTATGGTAATTTAGAAATTGTGAATTTAAAGTTTTCCACTCACTTGAGGTGCTGTTTTCTTTTACAAAAACTGGGACTTCTTGAAATATTTCATAGCTTTTTGAACCAATAATCATATCCTCCTTTATTTTTAATGCAACACCGTTTGTAGGATCTTGAAGTAAATTAATATAATCTTTTACTTTCTTTCTTTTTTGATGGTGTAAGTTTGCTAGCTGATAAATATTTCTCTCAACATCTATCATAGAAAAGTTTATTTTGGCCACTTTTTTCATTTTCATATAATTTTACCTGTATATTAAAATTAGCTTTTCTTTCTATTAACTCTTTCTTTGAAAGCTTTTAGACCAGATTTTATTCTTTTTAGTTTTCCATCTAATCCCTCAGTATTTACATATTTAGTATTGTGTTCTAATTCTATTTCCGAGGATGGCCTATTTTTTGTGTAATAGTATGTAGCTAGTGATTTTCGTGTTATTCCTCTAGGAGTTTTTAATGGTTTAGGATGACCATGATAAGAAATATCGTTTGTTTCAAAAATTACACACCTATTAAATATTGGCGCAATTTTTTCAATTAAATTTTTATTTGTTTTTGTCATGTCCCATAACTCCAAATGCCCTTCGTATTCATCTTTCCAATTTTTATTTAAATAAACTAATACATTTATTCTTCTATGCATTTTAGTTTTTGGATGGATATTATAGTCAACATGAACATTTAAAAAAGCACCATTAATTGATTGGTGAAGCCCCCCACCAAATAAATCTTCATCTCCATATAATTCTTCTTCAATAGCGGTTAATTTATTAAGCCATTTCAAAAAGTCTTGAGAATTTAAATCCTTAAAAACTAAATCCATAATTGAGTTTTTTTGAAATTTATTTTTTTGAAATTTATTTTTTTGATCTATATATGTTGTGCCATCCCAGTCTGCTGTTGAAATTTTGGGATATTGACTGTAGATTAGATTAGCTATAGAGTTATTTAAAAAGTTATCTATTATGACATACTTGAATGGGGATTTTCTAGAATAATTTATCTTACAATTATTTAAGATGGAATTTAAATAATCAACTTCTAGGTAGTTCATGAATTTTTATGTTTGGTTTTGATATAATTAACAATTCTTTTCCGTCTTTTTTTATTCCAACTTTTTGACTCACTCCGTCCCAATCTTTTATTTCATTAAAATTAAATATCCAATCTCCAGATAATATTAGGAATGGGTTTTCATTAAAAACATGTTTTGCAAACTTATAGTCAATAGAATTTACATGAATATCACCCCAACTCCCATGCCAAACTTTAGGCTCTCTTTTTCTATATTCGTTGTTTCCATTAGGACAAAAAGACATAAAAATTCCATCTTTGTTTAGACTTTGTTTTACCTTTTTAATTGTGGTAGAGATGTCTATTAAATGTTCAATTACGTGATCACTTATTATTAAATCATGATTTTCCTCTATGCTATCCCAATTATTGAATATTTTTATTCCTAGTTTTTTTTCTCCAAATTTTGCTCTTGGAACGGAAAGCTCTAAACCTTTTATATGGTAACCTAAATTTGCAAGTTTATAGACATTATATCCCCAGCTACAGCCATAGTCTAAAATTTTTATTTTCTTATCACCAAAAACAGAGGAAATGTATTTTTTAAATGGTCTATAACTTTTGAAGTTACTTTTCTTTAATAATTCAAGATCTTTTTCTGATGGCAGATCTGTCATTAATTTTTGTTCAATTTCATACTCTTTTTGATAAAAATTTTCTAACCATTGTAAACTATCTTTTGGGTGACGATGTTTTAAATGACAATTTTTACAACGGATTAATGTGGTGACAAAATATTTTTTATCAACCAATTCAAAATCTTTCTTTCCACAGTAGGGACACTCTTTTTTTTGAAAAGAATTGGATAAAGATCTAATTAAATATTTGAGTCTTCTATTAAACAATGAAGTGTTATAAATCTATAAAAGAACAAAATATTTGTTATAAATAGAATATTATATTATTATAAAAAATATTTTTCTACATTTAAAGAGATAAAGAAAATGAAAAAAATTCTTATTTTGACTTATGATTTTCCCCCTTATGTTTCTGTTGGGGGACTAAGGCCATATAGTTGGTATAAAAATTTTAAAGAATTTAATTTTAATCCAATTGTTGTTACAAGACAGTGGGAAAATAAATTCGGAAATCATTTAGATTACATTAGCCCAAGTAAGCATAAAACTTCTAAAGTTGTTAAATCAAAATTTGGAACCCAAATTCAAAGCCCATACTTTCCAAATTATTCCAATAAAATTTTATTAAAACACGGTGAAAGTAAACTAAAGTTTTTAAGAAAATTAATAAGCGGGGTTTTTGAAGTAATACAATTTTTTTTTGAAGTGGGCCCAAAAGTTCAATTATACAAATCTGCTAATCAATTTCTCAAAACCAATGAAGTAGAGGCCATAATAGCCACAGCTGAGCCGTTTGTTTTATTTCATTATGCGGCTCTATTAAGTAAAAAATACAATGTTCCTTGGATTGCCGATTATAGAGACCCATGGACTCAAGACAACAAAAGAGGTGATAATATTATTAGAGAGATTTGGGATAAGTTTTTAGAAAGAAAAACATTAAAAAGTGCAGCTTTTATTACAACAGTTTCTTCTTTATTTAAAAAAGAAATAGGTACACTTATTAAGAAAAAGCCTATTCATTTAATAGCTAACGGATTTATTGCTGAATACTTCAAAAATCCAAAACAACTAAAAGACAACGAAAAAATGGTTATTTGTTATTTAGGAACTATATATAATTGGCATCCAGTAGAAAGTTTTTTGAGAACAATTGTAGATTTAGTCAATAATAAAATAATTGATATCGAGCTTCATTTTTATGGGACGAATAAAGAGCTAGAATTAAAACAAGCCTTAAGTAAACTTACCGATAAGTCTCAAGATTATATTTTTTTTCATCCAAAAACCAGAACAGAGCAGTTGCAACATAAGTTGTCCCATGTTAATTTATTTTTACTTTTTAACGATTATGAAAATATTGGAACCAAAATATATGACTATTTAGCTTTAAAAAGAAGAATTATTTTATGCTTTACAGATGATGAGAATGCCAATAAGTTAAAAAAGATTTATTATAATATTAGGCCAAAAAAAACCGTTTCTGCAACTCTTCAAAGTGACTTGTTACAATTAACAAAATCAGGAGAATCAATTAAAAATACTAACGAACTTCGTAAAGTTTTAATTAAAACATATCAAGAATTTAAAAAGAACGGGGTTATTCAGATTAAATCAAAAAACATAGATAAATATTCTAGAAAAAATCAAACTAAAAAACTTTGTAATCTAATTTCAAGTATAAACAAATGAATGATAAAATAGTTATTTTAGATTATCAAATGGGAAATATTTTTTCTATTGAAAAAATATTAAAATCACTAGGAAAAACTCCAATTGTTTCTAACAAAAGAGAAATTATTTTAAGTGCAGATAAAATAATTTTACCTGGGGTTGGTCATTTTTCTAATGCAATGAAGAATTTAAAAAAAATGAATTTAATAGAGCCATTAAATTTTTTTGCATTAGAGAAAAAAAAACCAATTCTTGGAATTTGCCTAGGAATGCAATTAATGGCTAAAAAAAGTGAAGAAGGTGATACAAATGGGTTGGGATGGATTGACGCGATAGTAAAGAAATTTTCAATAAATAATAAATTAAATTATAAAGTACCTCAAATGGGATGGAATACTATAAACATAAAAAAAGAAAGCTTATTAATGAAAAATATTCCAGATAATTCAGAGTTTTATTTTATTCATTCTTATTATGTAGATTGTAGAAATGAAGAGGACATATTAAATATTACAAAATATGAATCTAACTTTGTTTCTGCGACACAAAAAAACAACATTTTTGGTGTTCAATATCATCCTGAAAAAAGTCATGATTCGGGAAAACAAGTGGTTAAAAACTTTTTAGAATTATAATGTTTAGACCAAGAGTAATTCCCGTTTTATTATTGAAGAATAACGGACTAGTTAAATCAATCAAATTCCAATCTCATAACTATATTGGCGATCCCATAAATGCGGTAAAAATTTTTAATGATTTAAAAGCTGATGAATTAGTTTTTTTAGATATTGATGCAACTAAGGAAAATAGACTAATTTCTTTAGATTTTGTTCAAAAAGTAGGAGAAGAAGCCAATATGCCTTTTGCAGTTGGCGGTGGTATTAAATGTTTAGAAGACATTAGAAAGGTTTTAAAATCAGGTGCAGAGAAAGTTATTATTTGTTCAGAAGCTATAAATAATCCAGAATTTATAAAAGAAGCGTCCTATAATTTTGGATCGTCAACTATTTCTGTTTGTTTGGATTATAAAAATTCTATTCTAAGAAAAAGTGCCATTTATACAAATTCAGGTCTAAAAAAAAGTAAACACTCTATTTTATCATTTTCCAAAATCATCCAAGATAAAGGTGCTGGTGAAATCATTCTCCAATCCATTTCAAGAGATGGTACTATGGAGGGATATGACTTGGAAATAATAAAAGAAGTTTCAAGCCATTTAGATATCCCTATAGTAGCTCTTGGGGGCGCAGGTAGAACACAAGATTTTAAATTAGCACACAGGAATTCAAAAGCAAGTGCATTAGCAGCAGGAAGTTTATTTGTTTATCAGAGCAAATTAAGAGGGGTTTTAATTAACTATCCAGAAAAAGAAGAATTAAAAGCGATATAAATTTATATTTGCTTTAAAAATAAAGTGTGAGCTACCAGTTATGTAATAGATGTGTAATGGATACTTCCGATCCAGAAATTATTTTTGATAAAAATGGGTATTGTAACCATTGTACTGATTTTTTAGATCAGACTTTAAAAAAAACCCATCAAGGTCATAAAACAGATATTGAACTTGATAAAATTGTTAAGCAAATAAAACAGAAAGGTAAAGGCAAAAGATACGACTGTTTAATTGGAGTAAGTGGAGGAGTAGACAGTAGTTATGTTGCCTATTTAACAAAAAAACTGGGATTAAGAACACTTGCTGTTCATTTAGATAATGGTTGGAATTCAGAAGAAGCAGTCCTTAATATCAAAAATACTTGTAAAAAGCTAAACATTGACTACACAAGTTTTGTGTTGGACTGGGAATTGTTTAAGGACATACAGCTTTCTGTATTAAAATCATCCATTGTAGAAGTAGAAATACCAACAGACATAGCCATTTCCGGAGCGCTTCATATTGTAGCTGCAAAACACAAGATTAAGTATATAATTAGTGGAGGAAACTATGCCACTGAAGGGATACTTCCAGAAAAATGGTTTTACAATCCTAAGGATTTAAAATTATTAAAATCAATTCATAGAAAGTTTGGCAACAAAAACCTGGATGGGTTTCCATATTTTGACTATAAGAGAGAAATTTTTTATAAATTTTTTAAAGGAATTAAAATGTTTTATTTACTTAACTATGTTCCATATGAAAAAGATAAAGTTATGGAGATTCTTAAAAAAAAATTAAACTGGAAATATTATGGAGGTAAACACTATGAATCAAAATTCACAGGTTTTGTACAGTCCTACTATCAGTTTGAAAAATTTAATTTAGACTACAGGAGAGCTACTTTTTCAACTCAAATTTGCACAGGAGCAATGAAGAGAGCAGAAGCATTAAAGATACTGGAGAAAAAGCCCTATGATCCAAAAAAAATAGATTCTGAAATAGAATATATCAGTAAAAAACTAGGAATTGAAAAGCAAGAGTTTTTAGATATTTTTTCTTCGAAACCAAAGTCTTATAAAGATTATCCAAATGATGAAAAAAAGTTAAATTTTATATATAGGGTTTACAAAAAATATTTTACTTAAAGCTAAGAGTTGTGAGACAAAAAAACAAAGAGTACTTTAAAAATTTAGATGGATTAAGGTTGTTTAGTTTCCTATCTGTATTTTTTTTCACAGCTTCCACACAGACTTAAACTATATAAAAAGCGATCAAACATATTTATTTTTTTCAAAAACACTTTTTAAAAATGGGAGTTTTGGATTTAACTTTTTTGTATTAATTTTATCTTTTATAATTTACCTATTAATAATTGAAAAATACCCAATAAAAACATAGGTGTTTATAAATTTTAGCTTTTAATAGTCTTTTAAAGTTCTAATAAAATAATCTGAGCTTAGCTCAGATAAATCGGATAATTTTAAATGGTGTTTTTTATTATAGGCATCAATCACTTCTTTGATTAAACTGTATGGTGGAAGGAATCCAGTTTTTTTTCTTTTTAAAATATATTCAGGTAAAATTCCATTCATTGAATCTATTAATAGCTGTTTAGGCTTCTCATATTTAAATTTTATTTTTGATGGTAGTTTATCTACAAATGATATCAAATCTTGATCTGCAAAGGGAGATCTCATCTCTATTGAATGTGCCATAGCAAGTTTATCAGCCAAAAAGTAACAATTATTTGTAAGCCATGCATAATGAAGGAAATTATAATGACTATCTAATTCATTAAGATTTGAGCTATTTGTCCAAGATTCGATATCAATTTTAATATTATCAGAACTTTTAAATTTTTGATAATTTTTTTTATTAATATTTTGTATTATTTTCCAATCATTTGAGAGTATAAATTTCATTAAGGGCTTTATGAGTTGTCTTCTTGAAGAAATAGGAAATTTATTTTTTAAATTATTCCAGACTTTATTTAATTTAACAATATTATTGTGGCTTTGATATCCATAAAATAATTCATCTGCTCCATTTCCGTTGATAAGCACCTTAAAGCCTAGTTTTTTGGATTCTTTATAAATTGCCCACTGAGCAAACATTGCTACATCACCATTTGGCTCATCTAATTTTGGCAAGATTTCTTCAAGATATTCGCTGTAGTGTTTTTTATTTATTTCAATTTCATGAAATATTATATTCTTTTGCTTTGCAAATTTTTTTGCTTCCTTTCTCTCGTCTTCTTTAAAATTTCCTTTATATCCAGCGCATATTGCATGTACTTTGTGCCCTTGATTTTTTGCTATTGCAGCTATAGCAGATGAGTCTATTCCAGCACTTAAAAGGATTCCAATAGGGACTTCACTTTGTAGCCGTCTCTCTACAGCATCATTTAGTAAGTTTTGCACTTTTTTAATCGCTAATTTATAGTCTCCGTCAAAAGAGCTGAGTATTTTTCTTTTAAAGTATTTTGTAACTCTCAGCCCTTTTTTTAGGTCGATATTAGCATAACAACCTGGTGGTATTTTTTTAACTTGTGTTAGGTATGTTTGGTCAGTTGAAATGGAATAAGTGTATTTATTTACTTGCCTTATAACTTCAGAGTTTAAATCTGGGTCAATAATAAAATGCTTTTTTAAGACTTTAAGTTCAGATGAGAATGCAATTCCCTTAGGGCTATCAGTATAATATAGCGGCTTTTTGCCTGCATGATCTCTTGCTATGAAAAGCTGTTTTTCTTTTTTGTCCCATATAGCAAAGGAAAACATTCCTTTAATATAATCCACACACGCTTCTTTATACTCCTCATATAAATATATTATTACCTCACAGTCCGAATCAGTTTTAAATAAATAACCTTTTTTAATTAGGTTCTTTTTAATTTCTTTATAATTATATATTTCACCGTTGCAAATAAGAATTAGAGATTTGTCCTTGTTAAATAATGGTTGATCTCCATTTTTAACCCCAATGATTGAAAGCCTTACATGTGCAAAAGCAACATTTTCATCATTCCATATTGTACTCTTATCCGGGCCACGATAATTCATATCGCTATTTGATAAAGAAAGAGCTTTTAAAATATTATTATCAATATTTGAATAAGAAAAAAACCCAGATATCCCGCACATTATTTTTTTTTTTAAAAGTATAATTTATTATTTAAGTATCAAGCTCTATTTTTCACAATCTTCCTTGTAAATTACATATAAATAAATATACATATCATAAACTATTTTATTTTTTTAATAACATCACCTTTTGATGAGGTTTTATAGATTCATTTAATTAAATCCCAATTTCAGAATAATTAATTACAACATGGTATATAACAAAATAAGTCAATGGTATTCTATTTCTTACAAGTGCCCAAAAATTTGTAACAGCAATCCCTCAATTAAAATTCTAAAAAATAATTAGCTATATCTTCCCTCCTACTCATATACTTTAAGATAAATAAGACAAAATAAAGTGCCACCACTTAACTTTAGCACTAAGTCTATTGTAGAATATTCATACTCTGGATTCTAAGAAATATATCCTTATTTAATACGCTTTAAAATGGATATTAGCAGTATAAACTAAATTGGAATTAAAATTTAATCATTAAATCAAAAAAAGTTTTGCTTCACAAAGTTCTTTGTTATAAACATAACATTAATAATATAATTAATTTTATAAAAAAAAGGAGAAACAAAAATTTTTTCACGCAAGACAAACCCTTGTAGGCCATAACCAAGGTATGAAAAAGTTAAATTTTATATACAGTGTTTACAAATAATATTTTGTAAAAAAAACATTTGATGTGAAAGAAAAAAATAAAATATATTTTGAAAATTTAGATGGATTAAGATTTATTTGCTTCCTTTCTGTATTTTTTTTTCACAGTTTCCACACAGATTTAGAATTAATAAAAAGCAATCAAACATATTTATTTTTTACAAATACACTTTTTAAAAATGGAAACCTTGGTGTTAATTGTTTTTTTGTTTTAAGTGGATTTTTAATAACATACTTACTAATAATCGAAAAAAAAACCAACAACAACATAAGTATTTTTAAATTTTGGCTCAGAAGAGTTTTTAGAATTTGGCCATTATTTTATTTATGTTTGTTTTTTGGTTTTTTTATTTTTCCCCAAATAAAAATACTATTCAATGAAACTCCAAACGAGACTGCTGATTTATGGAGCTATATTTTCTTTCTTAATAATTTCAATGTTTTAAATAATGGGACCCCTGACGCATCAGTTTTAGGGGTTTTATGGAGTATTGCAGTTGAAGAGCAATTTTACTTTTTTTGGCCTTTAATACTTTATTTTGTACCTACAAATCGTTTTTGGATTCCATTTCTTTTAATAATATTTCAAAGTATAATTTTTAGATATATAAATATTAATGATGAGTTCACTCTTGAAATCCATACACAATCATGTATAAGCGATATGGCTGTTGGTGCCTTAGGAGCATGGTTAATATTATTTCATAAAAAAGCAAAAAAATTCGTTGTTAATATGAGTAAAAATTTAATAAATACACTCTATATTTTTTTTTTAATAATTTACATTTTTAAAACAACTCTTTTTGAAATTAATATTATTTTAAATGTTTTAGAAAGGCTCGTAGTATCTGTTGTTTTTTTATTAATAATTTTAGAGCAAAACTTTTCTAAAAATTCTTTTTTTAAATTCTCGAGGTTTTCCACTATTAGCGATTTAGGTAAAATCACATATGGGCTTTATTGTTTACACTTTATAGGAATATTATCTGCACTTAAAATTACTTCTTTTTTGAATCTTAACAATGAGCTTTGGCATGTAATTCTACTGGAAACCGCATTAGCTTTAATTATAAGTATTATTCTAAGTAAAATAATTTATAAATATTTTGAAAGCCCATTCTTGCAGATCAAAAACAGGTTTAAGTAGCTTTAAGGCTTCTACTTAAAATATATAACATTGGATAAAAAAAAGGTATTAAGGGAATTCGATACCTTACTAAAGCACCAAAGTTTGTACTAGCTATTCCAACACCAAAGGCAAAAAGCAAAATAAAAATAAAGCAGTGAACTAATAGAGGCTCACTAAAAATTAGTCTAAAGAACTTTATTGGATTTATTGTTATAATAAGATATAAACTAGTGAATATTAATATTAAATTTTCTATCCCTGAAAAAATCATAATTGCATTTCCAGACTCCCAGATAAAAGGTCTAAAAATTGCAGTACCTATAGCTTTTGGAGCAATTTTTAACATACCACTAAAAGAGCCATCCAAAGTTCCTATGTTATAGTTGTTAGAGCCATATTGCTCCTCTCTTAATAGGTCTTGCTGAATAACTTTAGCTTGCTCAATGGTTTCATCAATATTTTGGTACTGTGAAAGGCCAATTACATCTAAGTTATTAACAAAGGAAATAGAAATTCCTGCAAAGAGCACTATTAAAAATGGTGCAATTATAAACTTAAGCGCTCTGTTAGTGATACGTTTTAGATAAGCACTATAAAGCCATAAAATAAGTCCAGGAAGAAGAGATATTGCTACATATGATTTTATATTTATAAGAAGAGCAAAATTCATAATTATAAATAAGATATTTACAATTATTTTTTTCCTAGCTATAAAAATTTGAAAAAAATTATATGTTGCCCAACAACACGCCCCTAAAACAAAGCTATCTTTCATTATTCCACCTCCCCAAAATAAAAGTGATGGCATACATACAATGGTATAAAACAAATACTTGTAATCACATTTGAATTGGTTTTTGAATAAAATAAATAATTTCCAAATACCTATGTATGAGAAAGCAGCTGTTAAAAAACTCGTAACTATAAAAGACCCGCAGCTTAGTAAGTAAAAAATTGTCGTAATTCGAGAAACAATAAATGTACCTTCGTCTCTGTACATGTAATGAGGCGGCCACCCTGTGTCACTATTAAAAAAAGAATAATTATTATATACACTATATAAATTACCAATCATTGCAATTCCTCTTTTAAAATTTTGAAATAGTAAATTTACCATCGCCTTAGTGCCTAAGAAATAATTTGTTGTATCTCCACCACCATAAATAATTAAATAAATTAGACAAAATAAAGTGACACCAACTAATTTTAAAATTAAACCTTTAGTCAAATATTTGAATTCTGGATTCTTAGAAATATTTTTCCTTTTAATCCTATTAGATATAGTTATAAGAATTAAAAAATAAATTGGGATTAAAATTAAATCACTGAATCCTATATAACTTTGCATTTCAAAGTGCTTTTTTAGACAAACTTAGCATTAATTATTGAATATAATTACTTTTGATTAAAATGGATAAACAAATATTGTATTTGTCATATGACGGATTAACTGACCCACTAGGTCAATCACAAATACTTCCCTATATAATTGGGTTAAATAAGTTTCAAGAATTTAAATTTATAATTATAAGTTTTGAAAAGAAAAAATATAAACATTTAGTTAAATCTATAAGTAGAAAAATTTTAAAAAACAATATAAAATGGATTCCTTTAAATTACACAAAAAAACCACCTATAGTTTCAACATTTATTGACTTATTAAAATTAAGATATGTAGCAAATAGATTGATTTATTCTCAAAATATTTCTATTATACATTGTAGAGGAAGTTATATTACGTCTTTGGTTGGTCTCAGAATGAAAAAAAAATATAATGTCAAGTATATTTTTGACATGA
>CESZ01017880.1_pt1 | contig 15739 bp, 10 predicted proteins | sample 531081 | NCBI WGS metagenome assembly CESZ01 (sample SAMEA2621260, study PRJEB7988) | marine metagenome | biome: marine biome (ENVO:00000447); feature: surface water layer (ENVO:00002042); material: "saline water (ENVO:00002010), including plankton (ENVO:xxxxxxxx)" | depth 5 m | reverse complement strand
CCTATTTTGGGGTCATATGGAAATGACATAATCAAAACACCAAACCTTGATAAGCTTGCATCTGAGGGAGTTAGATATACTAATGCCTATTCAACTGTTGGAGTCTGTGCCCCAAGTAGATTTTCAATTATAACAGGAATGTATTCTGCTAGACTTGGAGCTCATAATATGAGAACAGGAGATTATCATAATTATAAAACTCCTGAACAGGTATCATACAGAAAAAATATTGGTGTTATTGATAAAGAAGGAAAAAATATTCCTGAATACGAAGTTGTCCCTCCAACTTATGTCAAACCATTTACTGAGATTCTGAGAACCAATGGATATTATTGCGCCAACAACTTTAAATGTGATTATCAATTTAATGCTCCATTTACTGCTTGGGATGAGGTTTCCTCAAAAGTAAGTTATAGGGACGCACCAAAAGATAAGCCGTTTTTTTATGTATGGAATACTTTACTAACACACGAATCTAGAATATGGGAAAGAAGTAATCAACCTCTAACGGTTAACCCAGAGGATATTATAATTCCATCATATTTTCCAGACATTCCAGAGGTCAGAAATGATATTGCAAGAAAGTATTCTAATATTGAAGCAATGGATAAAAAAGTTGGGGAACTGATTAGCCAATTAGAAGAGGATGGGTTGTTGGAAAACACTATTATTATGTTTTGGAGCGACCATGGAGGAAATCTACTTAGACAAAAAAGAGCTGTTGGAAATAGTGGACTAAATGTTCCTTTAATTATTAGATACCCAAATAAAATAGATGCTGGAAAAGTTGACAATAGAATTGTTTCATTAATGGATTTAGGACCCACTGTACTATCTCTTTTAAATATTGATCCTCCTAAACATTATGACGGCAAGGCTATAGCTGGAAGATATGAAGATAGTCCTAGAAAATATGCATTTGGTACAGCAGACCGATTCGATGAAAGCACTGATATGCAAAGGTCTGTTTTAGATGGAAGATATGTCTATATCAAAAACTTTATGCCAGAGCAACCTTTGATTTATCGTAATAAATACAGAGAGCGAATTAACATGAATTCTAAACTTATTCAAATGGACAGTTTAGATATGTTAGATGGAGATGCAAAATACATATTTATGAAAACAAAGCCTTTAGAGGAGTTTTATGACCTGGTTAATGATCCTTATGAGGTTAACAATATTATCGATGACCCAAAACATGAGGATAGGATAAATAATTTTAGAATTGCTTTAGAAAATTGGCAGAAAGAAATCAATGATCAGGGCTTTACTGCTGAGAACAAATTAGTTGAATCATTTTGGCCAAACATGATTCAGCCAAAGACAGAAAATGTTGAGTTTAAAATTAGGGATGACGGTTTATATGAATTGACCTCAATTACAAATGGAGCATCGATAGGCTATCAAATAGATGAAAAAATAGGAACCAATAGTTGGAGCTTATATCACACACCAATTACAATTGGGGATAAACAAAAAATTGTTGCAAGAGCAATTAGGATCGGATATAAGGCTTCAGAAATAACATCAAACTAAATTTATAATGAAAAAAATTTTAGCAATTATTTTAGGAGTATTTCTAATTTCATGTAATGATCAAGTTGAACAAAAACACAATATACTTTTTATTTCAATTGATGACTTAAGACCAACCATGAACTCCTATAATTATGAGAAGGAAACAATGATTACCCCTTACATGGATAAGCTAGCATCGGAGGGTGTACAATTTAATAATGCTTTTACAAACATAGCAGTATGTGGTGCAAGCAGAGCAAGTATTATGACCGGTGTTAGACCTAGTGAGAAAAGGTTCAATGACTTCTCTACAAGAGCATCAGTTGATGCTCCAAATGCAATTCCACTAAATCAGATTTTTAAGGAAAACGGATATGAAACTATTTCATATGGAAAAATTTATCATCATAACGATGACTTTGGACAACATTGGACTGAGAAAGATGGAGGGGCTGATCAGGCTGATTTTCAAGATCCTGAATCTATTAGACTAAGAGACAATGCTGAAACAGGTGAGTACGGAAAGAAAAATCCAATTGTTGAATATCCAGATGTAGATGACTATGCGTATAATGATGGAAAAATTACACTTAAAGCAATTAAAAAGTTTAATGAGTTTAGTAGCAATGGTAAACCTTTTTTTATGGCTATCGGATATGTTTCTCCACACCTTCCTTTTATACAACCCAAAAAATATTGGGATATGTATGACCATGATAAAATTAAATTAGCAGACAACTCATATCAACCCTTAAATTCACCTGATATAGCAATTGAAGCACAACATAATTCAGCCGAATTAAGAAAAAATTATCTTGGAATTCCTGCAAATGGATTATTAGATGAGTCATTATCAAAAGACTTGATTCATGGTTATTATGCCAGTGTTTCATACATGGATGCAATGATTGGAAAATTAATTGAGGGATTGGAAGAGGCTGGATTGAGAGATAATACAACAATTGTCCTTTGGAGTGATCATGGATATTTCTTGGGTGAACATGGTTTCTGGTGTAAGCATAGTACTTTTTACGAAGCAGTCCAAATTCCTTTAATTATATCATCCCCAAAATATAGTTCAAATGATAATTCAGATTCTTTTACAGAGCTAGTTGATATATATCCAACGCTTTGTGAGCTAGCAGGAATATCACCTCCAGACTACCTTCAGGGAAAAAGCTTAACCCCTGTTCTTAAAAATCCAGAAATTTTTCTGAAAGACGAGATTTATACAAGATATAAGCAGGGTGAAGCAGTTATTGATAAAAATTTCGCCTACACAGAGTTTATTCAGGGTAATAAATATCTTGGAAATATGCTTTATGACATGACAAATGACAAAAAGCAAAATGTAGATATTTCAAAACTTCCAGAAAATAAAGAGTTAGTTAAAAAATATAGCATTAAATTAGAAGAGATGAGAAATTATGTAAATGAGGACCCTTTTCAAAATAAATCAAATTAAGTTATGACAACAACCAATCCTTTTAGCTTTTTTATTTTTTTCTTTTTAAGTATTCAACTAGTATTAGCACAGGACTTCTATGTTTCTGATTCAAACGGTTCAGACAATAATTCAGGAACAATTGAATCACCATTTAAAACCATCAATAAAGGAATCTCAATGGTAAATGCTGGCGGAACAGTTTATGTTATGGAAGGCGTTTATCAAAATGAAAATTATGGAACAGTTGATCCATCAACAAATACTAATATGAACAATCAACATGTTGTTACAATTAATAAATCAGGTTCTGATGGAGCTTATATTACCTTACGTAATTACCCTGGTGATTTACCGAAAATTCAATTTGACGGCCGTGGCGGAATTGTAATATCAAATAATATGAATTATATAATTATTGAAGGTTTTGAAGTGGAGGGTCCGTCTCAAGAAATATCATATGACATAGCAATAGCAGATAGAAATTATAAAATAGAAATGGCTGAGGATGAAGATGATAGCACTAATTATACTAACACATATTTTGGGGGGAAAGGAATTTGGGGAGGTTATGGTGCTCATCATAATATAATTATAAGAAATAATATTGTACACGATACTCCTGGATCTGCTATAAGATTTAACGATAGTGACTATATTTTAATCGAGAATAATATTGTCTATAATTCAAATTGGTGGACATCTTCTGCTTCTAGTGCAATAGTTTTTGCAGAATCAATTGCTGTTTCTGGTGATAATACAACAGAAACCAAAATGATTATAAGGGGCAATGTTGTATATAATAATTGGAACAGAATCCCATTTTATGTAACCCAGCTGCCTGATAACTCAGGTAATACAAACCCTAATTATGGGACTGCTACATATAATAATATTCTGGATGGCCAAGGTATTTACGTAACGCGAAGTGATCCTGACTACAGTGGTACTTTTTTATTTGAGAATAACCTATGTTTAAATAATGGTAAAAATGGGATCAATTTTGATCATTCACAATCAGCATCTGCAATTTATCAAAACAATACAGTATACTATAACGGTGTTCATGAAATAATCCAAGATCTTTCTGTTGCTGAAGGTAACCCTGCCCATAGAGGTCAAAAAGTCGGAGGAATTAAGGCTAACAATGTTCTAAATGCAACTGTTGTAAATAATATAATTATGACCAGAGACAATCAATTTTCAGCTTTGCAGCTAAACAATGTTTCTGGCACAAGAGTGGCCGTAGACAATATAATTGTAAATGGTACATACGCTTGGCCTGCTTCTGAAAATAACAATTTAATAAATGTTGACCCACTTTTTGTTTCAGCTCCAACTCAAGTTAATGGTCCTTTGGAAATTACTGGCACAGACTTTTCTTTAACACCCGAGTCACCGGCTATTGACGCTGGTAATCCAAGTTATAGCCCTATTTATGATATTGCAGGCAACCCTAGGCCTAGCTCAGGTGACGCAATAGCATCAACCAGTTTTGAAAATGCAACTGGCGGGTGGACTGCATTTGGTTCAACTGTAGAAACATCAAATGACAATTCTTTATCTGGTGAAAAAAGTCTTTTAACAACAGGTAGAACAGCGAACTGGCATAGCCCCAGAATAGTTTTAAATAACTTATTAAACCAAGGGGAAACCTATACTTTTTATGTCTGGGTTAAGCTTGGAGATGGTGAAAATGGAACAGCACAGTTAACAATAAAAGATACAGATTTAGATGAGTATTATAATTTAACAAATGTAATTGAAGTTTCAAATCAGGAGTGGACTTTACTTACTGCTAATTTTACTCATAATATTTCCAACAATTTCTTTTTATATGTAAAAGGCCCTCCTGTGCAAAATGGTTCTGGGGCAGATTTTTATATTGATGATTTTTCTCTTGTACCCGAAGGGTCTCCACCCGTTAATTTTGGAACTAATAATAACATTCTTGATATAGGTGCATATGAATATATAGATTCTTCAATGTCAGCTATTGACTTTGAAAATATTCAAACAAATCAAATATATTTTTACCCTAACCCTGCCAAAAATACAATTACACTAAATAATGTTAACGAAAACTATAATATTATTATAATTGACATGTTGGGTAAACAATATAAAACTAACACTAATTTTAACGAAGATTTTAATTCATTTTCAATTAATATTTCTGAATTTGAAAAAGGCTTATATTTTATTAGAATAGAAGATAAGATAAGTCAAGAATTTAAAATTTTAAGATTGCTAAAAAAGTAGTTTTAAAAAAACATTGTTTAAAATTATGTATTTTTATTTCAATTAATCTAGATTAAAATAAAATAAAATGAAATTAAAAACTAAATTTATTGCAGCTCTTATTACAGTTTTTTTCTATAACCATTCATTTTCTCAAAAAATATTAGAGTTAAAAAATTCTAATTTGGAGAGAGTAAGTTCTGAAGGAAAATTTTGGTGGTGGAATAATGTTGCTAAAAATGGAGCTGATGCTACTTTTTCTGTTGAGGAATTTGACACAAATCCTGGTAGCTCAAGAGCATTGAAAATTGAAACTCATAGACTTGGAGACAAAGGATGGTTTCTTAGCTCTCAATTTAACCAAAAGTTTAAGGGTAAAGAGGGTGATGCAGTCACAATAATGTTTCATGCCAAAAATAAGTCAGGGAAAGGAAAAGTTAAACTTGTGATACAATCAGATGTTCAAGGTAGTTTTCAAGGAAAAGATTTCATTTTAACTGAAGACTGGTCAAGATATTCTCACACATTTAAACTAAAATCAAACAGCACCAATCAAGGTGTTAAGTTCTGGTATATGACTGAGGATACTGAATTTTACTTAGATGATATAACAGTCTCAAAATAATTTACTAACTTAAATATTTTAAAACCAATCAATTATGAAAAAAAACTACTCCTTATTAATAGCAATTTTGCTAACTCTTAACTTTAGCCTTTTTTCTCAGACTGCCCCACCTTGGGACTTTAACGGAACTGTTGAAAATTTTGTAGGTTCAAACTATTCAAGTATAGTGGCTGGAGATTCATACGCCACATATACGATTACTTCCCCAAATAATGATGGCAATGGTGGATCAGCTAATCCAAATATGAGAAATGAAGATGCTATGATTGACACATCTGTTGGAAACTATGTAGCACTGACAATTCAAAATACTACAGGCAATACTAGGGTGCAGGTTATTACTACTGTTAATGGGTCAAATGCTTTTACAAATTTTGATGGACTTACAGCAAATGACACAGGTTTTGTTACTCATTACATAAATATGAGCAGTAATGCTAATTGGTCAGGAACCCTTGGCACAATTAATTTTAGATTTAAAGAATCTGCTGCTAATAACCAAAATGTGTTTTCAGGAGACATATTGGTAGATAATATTGAGGTTGTAGCATCAATCCCTGCAACTCCTAGAGTTGATTATACTTTTGACGACACTTCAGACTCAGAAGGCTTTGTAGGAGCTAATGGTGTAACATTATCTCAGCCAATTGCAGGTGAATTAGAGCTAGATATTGCAGATCAAAGTCCCTATCCAAAATTAGAACAATCTGGACTTTATTCAGTTGACGCGGATTCATATAAATATGTTCAAGTAACACTAGTGAACAGCTCCTCAAAAAATAAATTAACATTTACTTCACCAAGTGGAGGCAATGAGTTCTCCACTAGCGATATGACAATAAACTCAACAGAAGTTCAAAATATTGAAGTTGATCTATCTGCTTTAACAAACTGGTCAGGAACTCAATCAAGTTGGTGGTTCCAGCTGGTTGATAATCCGGGTGATGGACCGACTTCTTCTGCAGGAACTATTTACATCCAGCAAATTTTATTTACCGAAGAATCAACTCAAGAACCTGATGAATGTCCAATCCCGGTTATAACTGGTTGGACAATGACAGGTGATGGTGTAATATTTGATGGTACTAATGAAGAGGGTGTTACAGGATATCAAATTGAATATAGTACCTCTACATTTACACAAGGTGATGGAACCGCAACCGTATATGAGTTTGATGCTTTTCCACATACAATGACGGGTCTACAGCCAAGTACTACTTATTATTTTTCGATCAGATCTATTTGTGGAGATGGTAATTATTCAGAATGGGAACAGAACCCAGATAATAATGGGGATGGACCTGATGCTTGGACAACCAGTTCTTGCCCAAGTAGTTACTCCTTGCCTTATTTTAATGATTTCAATGATCCAGATGTTTGGACCAATTGTCAAACATTCAATGATAATGACGGAGATGGTAATTTCTGGTTTTATGTAAATTATGCCGATATAGATGGTGATGGAAATAATGTAGCCGCATCTGCGTCTTGGACTTCTACTCAAGGAGCCTTAACTCCAGACAACTGGGTAATAATGGGTCCAATTGATTTAACAGACCATACAGATGCAGTATTAGAGTGGAATGTTAGAGGAATTGACCCTTCTTGGTGTAGTGAAAATTACTCTGTTTATGTAGGATCGTCATATAACTACAGTGATTTATTAAATGGATCTGTTACTTATAATGAAACAATTGCCGCTGGAGGTGACGCTTGTGGTAATACATTTGGCAGCAGACTTTTAGATATTTCAGCTGCTACAGGTGGCTTAGTTTACATTGGATTTAGACACCATGGAGTTTCAGATATGTTTGTTTTAAATATTGATGATGTTGCTGTTACTTCTAGTACTATGAGTAATGAGGACTTTAGTCTAGAAAACATTAATTATACATTTAACCATGAGACTGACATTCTTAGAGTAAATTCAGATGAGCTATTATCAAAAATTGAAATATTCAATATGCTTGGTCAACAAGTTTTAAATAAAAATTTAAACGAAACTTCGGTATCATTGAATTTATCTAACTTAAGTAGCGCTATTTATATAGTAAATATTGAAGGAAATAATTCGAAAATAAAAACTTTTAAATTAGCTATTAAGTAGAACTTAAAATCAAATATTAAAAATAGAAAAGGGCATTAAACTAATGCCCTTTTCTATATATTTATGAATTATTTATAATAAAAAAATGAAAAAAATAGCTCTTTTAATTTTCGCCTGTCTGCCTTTATTTATGTGTTCTCAAAATAAAGAGAATTTAAAAGATAAATTTGAAGATTATTTTTTAATAGGAGCAACTATTAATCAAGAAGACTATCAGATTATCGATAATGATAGTAAAGTCTTAAATATTGTTAAAGAAGATTTTAATTCAATTACCCCTGAGAACTCAATGAAGTGGATGCATTCTCACCCCGAGTATTCAAAATTTACATTTTCAAATGCACAAAAGATTACAGATTTTGCTAAAGAAAATAATATGTATTTATTAGGCCATACGCTTGTATGGCACAATCAAGTGCCAGAATATGTATCACAAATAACTGATAAAAAAAAGTTTGATTTACACCTAAAAAATCATATTTATCAGCTTGTAACAAGGTTCAAGGGTAAAGTGGATATGTGGGATGTTGTTAACGAGGCTTTAAATGATGATGGTTCATTAAGAGAGACTGTTTTTCTTGAAATGATGGGCGATAATTATATAGAAAAAGCATTTCAATATGTAAATGACACAGACCCAAATGTCGAGCTCGCATATAATGATTATAATTTATGGAAACCAACAAAGAGAAAAGGTGCAATTAAAATTATTAATTCTTTAAAAGAAAAAGGAATTAGAATTGATGCTGTGGGAGTTCAGGCACATTGGGACCTGCATTTTCCAAGTATTAAAGAAATTGAAGAAACAATTCTAGATCTTGCAGCTACAGGGGTTGATGTAATGATAACTGAGCTTGATATAACTGTGATTCCAAACCCATATGAGTTAGCAGGAATTGCAAGAGAGGAATTTAAAAAATTTGAGGGAGATAAAAAGTGGGATCCATACCAAGAAGGTATTCCCGACAATGTTCAAAAAAAATTGACCAAGAGATATAAGGAAATTTTTGAATTGTTTATAAGACATCATGACAAAATTAGCAGAGTAACTTTTTGGGGAACAACTGATAAATATACTTGGAGAAATCACAATCCAATTAATAACAGGTCAGATTATCCTTTATTATTTGATAGAGCCTATAACAAAAAGCCTGCATATTTTGAATTACTAGATATTGATATTTCTAAAATTAAATAAAACATGAAAACTCAATCACTTTCAATTAAAGAAAAGATTGGCTACAGCCTAGGTGACTTATCTGCAAATTTAGTTTTTCAGGCATTAATTACTTTTTTAGCATTTTTCTACACGGAAATATATGGCTTGAATGAAAATGATTCATCATGGATAATTTTTATTGTTGGAATTGTAGGAGCATGCTTATTCAACCCTATTATTGGTGCCTTGGCTGACAGAACAAACAGTAAATGGGGTAAGTTCAGGCCGTGGATATTATGGACTGCAGTGCCTCTTGGGATATCTTCTGTTCTTTTATTTACAACACCAAATTTTTCTTATCAAGGTAAGGTAGTTTATGCTGTCGTAACTTATACTTTATTATTGCTTTTATATGCAGGTAGTAATCTTCCTTATTCAGCTCTGAGTGGAGTTATTACCGGTGATATGAAGGAAAGGAATAGTATATCATCATATAGATTTGTTGCTGTAATGGTTGCTCAATTTTTCGTTCAGGTACTAATGCTCCCATTAGTAATTCACGTTGGAAAAATTCAAGTTAATAATGGTGCTTCGGTTGAAATGTTTAGAAATGTTACTGAAGTTCCAGGTGTTTCGATCACAGACTTTGAAACAGCTTATCAAGCTGTTGGAATGGAATCGGTCATGACTTGGATGGCAATAGTAGGAACTATATTACTTTTGATTACATTTTTTACTACAAAGGAAAGAATTGTTCCTAAACAAGAAGAATCAACTTCAATTAAGGAAGATTTTAACTATTTAACTAAAAATTCTCCATGGATAATTATTCTTACGGTAACAACTTTACTTTTTATAACCTTATCCATGCGTGGGGGATCAGGAATATTCTATTTTAAAAATTATATTTCAAGTGAAGAATTAGAAATTTTTTTACATCCTTTATTAAACACTATCAATAATTTAGGAATAGAGTTTTTTAACGATATACCCTCTGCAGGATTTGGGATTTTTAATGGTGGAGGAATCATTTTCATGATTCTTGGAATTAGCCTGTCTAAACCTTTAGCAGATAAATTTGGGAAGAGAAATATATTTGGATTATTTCTTTTTATATCAACTTTTTTTATTATAGTATTCTATTTTTTTAAGTCTGACCAAATATTGTTGGTTTTTCTTTCACAAATTCTTCATGGATTCTTTTATGGTGTTACAATACCCTTATTGTGGGCAATGATTGCTGATGTTGCTGATTATTCAGAATGGAAGTTCTATAAAAGAGCTACTGCCCTAATCTTTTCCGCCATGATGGTTGGACTAAAAGTTGGTCTCAGTATTGGAGGGGCTTTGATACCAAAAATATTGAATATATATGGATATAATAAAGATTTAGATATTCAATCAGAACAAGCAATTAATGGCACTAAAATGCTGATGAGCTTATACCCGTCTATACCATTTTTAATTGCTGTTGGTTTACTATACTTCTACTGTATTGATAAAAAAATGGAAGAAAATATTGAAAAGGACTTGCTACAAAGAAGAGATAAATAAAAAAATTAAATATGCCTGAGGAGAGTTTAGACCACATAGACTTTAAAGATTTAAATAAAAGGGCTATCTCTAAGCCAATAATCACACATTTATATATAGCTGATCCCTCTGCTCATGTTTTTGAGAATAAAATTTATATTTACCCTTCTCATGACATAGATGCTGGTGATGCTTTTGATGATTTAGGAAGTCATTTTGCAATGGAAGATTATCACATTTTTTCAATGGATGATATAGCAGCTAATGCTGAAGATCATGGTATTGCCTTACACGTAAAAGATGTTAAATGGGCTGAAAAACAGATGTGGGCACCAGATGCTAATGAAAAAGACGGTAAATACTATCTTTTTTTTCCTGCTAAAGATTATGATGGAATTTTTAGGATTGGAGTAGCCATTAGCGATAAGCCTCATGGACCTTTTAAAGCTGAGGAACATCCTATAAAAGGAAGTTTTTCAATTGACCCAGCTGTATTTAAGGATGATGACGGTAGTTACTACATGTATTTTGGTGGTATCTGGGGTGGTCAATTGCAAAGATGGAGAGACGGAGTATTTAACCCAAGTTTTCCAGAAAGTCCCACAGCTTTTTTACCAAAAGATGATGAACCTGCTTTAATGCCCTTTGTTGCAAAGATGTCGAATGACCTCCTTGAGTTCGACGAACAACCAAAACAAATAGAAATTCAGGACGAAAATGGGAATTTGTTATTATCTGGAGATAATAATAGAAGATTTTTTGAAGCTGCTTGGTTACATAAATATAAAGGCAAATATTATTTTTCATATTCAACGGGTGATACCCATTTTATATGTTATGCTATTGGTAATAATCCATATGGCCCCTTCATATACAAAGGGAGAATTTTAAACCCTGTAGTAGGTTGGACATCTCACCATTCCATATGTGAGTTCAAAGGAAAGTGGTATTTATTTTACCATGACTCTTCATTATCAAATGGAGTTACCCACTTAAGGTCAGTAAAAATCGCAAAAATAAATTACAATGATGATGGAACTATTCAAACTTTAAACCCATATATCTAATTTTCAGCATCATATAAAGCCTTTAGTACAGAATAATAAGCACCTTTTCTTGAGTAATCTTTATTTACCATCCATGCTTTTTGGTCCTTTCGCCAGCCGCCATATGGAATATCATCTCTAAAGCCCCAGTCACTAATTACTTTAACCCCTGATTCTTTAGCTGTTTTAACAAGATTGTAGTATATTTCATTTTGCTCTTCAAAAAACCACTCCCAATCTTGCTCTGATTTAATGATATCGGAAACTTTTTTTCGATTGGCGCCTTGACCCCAAAGATTCAAGCCAACATCAAGCTCTGTTATGTAAACTTCAACTCCTAAATCAATAAAGCGTTCAATATTCTTACTTAAATTTTCATAATTATAGTTTATACCTACATTTAAATGACATTGAAAACCAACTGCATCTACTCGAACCCCGGTATTTTTTAAATGTTTTATTAGTTGATACAAAGCATCTGACTTTTTACCGCCAAAAGCAATATTAAAATCCCGAATTTCTAATTTTGCATCTGTTAGACTGGATGCTACTTTAAAAACCTTTCTTACAAATACTGGATGTACATCATTAATTTTTTGTTCTCCCTTAAGACCTGACATGTCTTTTTCAAAACCCATATCCATCCATTTACAGTCTTCTTTTTTATCACCTGAAACTCTATATTTTCCAGATTTACCCATAGCAAAAATTTCATTTATTACATTGAATACATCAACCTTATTTTTGTTATCATTAGCATTCAAAACATTAGAAACAAATAGTTCAATAATATACTCTAGCTCCTCTGCATTGTAATTGGTTTTTGAAAACCATGCAGGAAAATATTTGTTAGGAAAAATTAAACAATGATGCATTATATGAAATCCATTTTCAACACCCCAGTTTACCAATTCGTCAAAATATTTTGTTTCGATTTTAAAATCCTTTAAGGAATTTGGTTTTTTCTTTGGCCAAAATCCACCATCCCATGCTGGATAAATTGACGGTTGTATTCCTGTATAATTATCTATAACAAATTCTCTGTTTTTCTTAGCTTCAGTTCCACGTAAAACTGCTTTATTTCTTTCTCCTCTTACTTGAGTTGTTATAATCATTTCGCCTGTATAATCTTTTAAAAAAGCATCTCTATTAAAATTCTGGGACTGCATGTCTATCGATATTAAAACAACCAAGCATAAAGTATAATTTATTATTTTTTTCATATTTATTATTTAACCTTAAATAAAGTTATGATAATTATTAAATTTTGATGATATTTATTTATAACAAATTAAACAAAAATCATGATTCAGCTTCGCCTATTTAAGTATTTGTTATTTTTCGTTTTACCAGCATCAATATTAACTACTCAATCTCAGGAAATTGAAAAACTAAATATTTTATTTATTTCAGTTGATGACTTAAAACCAAGCATTGGTAGTTTTGGTGATGAGTTTGCCGTAACACCAAATATTGATGAACTTTCAAAAGATGCAACAGTTTTTTTAAATAATCAAAATCAACTTGCAATATGCGCAGCTTCGAGGGTTAGTTTTTTGACTGGTTTAAGGCCTGACAAAACAAAAGTTTGGGATTTAAAAACAAAAATGAGAGATGTGAACCCAGATGTTTTGACCTTACCTGAACATTTTAAAAATAACGGATATCAGACTATTGGCGTTGGAAAAATATATGACCCGAGGGCAGTTGATGGTGGGAGGGACAGAAGGTCATGGTCTGTTCCTTTTATAACTCAAAATCAATTAAATTTTTCAGATGGATATAATTTTCCTTCTGGCGGATTTTATCAAGGTAAAGAGAATAGAGCTATTAGAGCAAAGCTTAGACAAGAAGCTATTGACAAAGGAGTTAGCAACTTGAACAAGTACGAGTCTGATAGGTTTAAGCCACCATATGAAAATGCTGATGTTCCAGACGGAGCTTATATGGATGGAGCAATTGCCAATAGAGCAATTGAGTTAATTGATCAAATGGATAGTTCACAACCATTTTTCTTGGCGGTTGGTTTTCTAAGACCTCACCTGCCTTTTAACGCACCAACAAAATATTGGAATATGTATAAGGAGGATGAAATCCAATTGGCTGAGTTTCGAACTAAATCCAAAAATCCAGTTGATATTGCATATAAAGGAGGATGGGAAATAAACACTTATAAAGCACCTGGCATTGAATATATAGAAAATGAAGATGGGCTTTTGATTCTTCCTGACGAAATCCAAAGAAAATTAATTCACGGTTATTATGCTGCAACAAGTTATATTGATGCTCAGGTTGGAAAATTACTTGCAAAACTTAAAGAAAAAGGATTAGATAAAAATACAATTATCGTTTTATGGGGTGATCATGGTTTTCACCTAGGAGATCATAGTATGTGGACTAAACACACAAATTTTGAGCAATCAACTAGATCACCATTATTAATAAAAGATCCAAGAATTAAAAAAACAGTAAGTGTAAATTCACCAACTGAATTTATCGATGTATTTCCGACACTTTGTGACTTGGCAGAATTAGAAATCCCAGAAGTACTTGACGGAATAAGTTTAAGGCCTCAAATAATGGGAGAACAAACAACCTCAAAAATATTTGCCGTCAGTCAATATCCAAGACATGGAAATATTATGGGCTATAGTTTTAGAACTAAAAGACATCGATATACCGTATGGGTAAAAAATAAAAAGAGTACTGAACCTATATATATTGAAGACATATTTGCTGAAGAATTATATGATTATTACAATGACCCCCTTGAAACGGATAATATCATTAATTACCCTGAACAACAAAGAATCAAAACTACATTTCAAACTTTAGCAGCTAGATTTTTTAACACCCAAATTGTTAATGAGCCTGAGCCAGTCATTAATAAAGTAACAAATCAATATATAAAAGCAGCACCAAATAATAAATGGGCAAATGAACGATCAAAAGTCATAAGTACATATATAGCTACTGAAATGCAGATGAATAAAAATCAAGCTAAATTTTTACAAGAAACTCTGTATGATAAGTATGCTAGAAACAATGAGCATACATCTTCCAAGGGTCTTTCAAATGATGAAATTGAAGCAATTTATAAAGAAACTTTCTCAATGATTTCGCAACAGCTCTTGAGTAAATTTACAAAGAAACAATTTGAAAAAATAAGTGAATTAGAAAGAGAAAAAATGAATGAACTTAGAAATTAAATTCAATCTTGATGCAGAAATTTAATTTTTCTTTAGTTATACTTTTTTTATTGTTTTTTAATTTAAGCTATTCTCAAATAAATTCTGAAAAGGTTTTTTACAAATCAACAGAACAAGCAGACCTTAATTTGTTTGTTTATAAGCCAGTTAATTTTGACAAATCTCAAACTTATAGCTGCATCATTTTTTTTCATGGTGGAGGCTGGAACTCTGGTGATTACAAACAATTCGAAAGGCAATCAATATATTTTGCATCAAGAGGAATGGTTGCCATTTCAGTTGAATACAGAATAAGGAATAAACATGGAACAACTCCTATTGAAGCAATTGAAGATGCAAAATCTGCAATCAGATTTGTAAGGTCAAACGCAAAAGTATTTTCAATTAATCCAAACAGAATTGCTGCAGCGGGTGGATCTGCCGGAGGTCATTTGGCAGCAGTTTCAGCTAATATTGATTTATTTGATAATTCAGTTGAAGACCTAAGCATTAGCTCAAAACCTAATTTACTTATTCTCTATAACCCCGTTATTCATTATAGTAAAAAATGGCAATGGATAAATAATCCGTCTGATGCCTCTCCTTTTGAAAACATAAAAGTAGGATCTCCTCCAACCATTATATTGACAGGAACAGAAGATAAAATAGTTCCGTTAGAATTAGTCAAAAACTATAAAAAAAGAATGGAGTCTATAGGAAGTAGATGTGATTTAATTTTGTATGAAGGCAAAGAACATGCATTCTTTAATAGGGGTGATGATTTTGTAGATACAGTTTTACAGACAGATATTTTCTTAAAATCCAATTGGTATTTATCAGGCCCCCCAACTATAAAATAAATAATTTCTAAATGA
>CESZ01028445.1_pt1 | contig 15748 bp, 8 predicted proteins | sample 531081 | NCBI WGS metagenome assembly CESZ01 (sample SAMEA2621260, study PRJEB7988) | marine metagenome | biome: marine biome (ENVO:00000447); feature: surface water layer (ENVO:00002042); material: "saline water (ENVO:00002010), including plankton (ENVO:xxxxxxxx)" | depth 5 m | reverse complement strand
CGCCCTTGATTTCTTATGAGGCGGGCGTCTCGCCTGTTCCATGGGCGAAGGTGAAACGGTCCCTGCTCTGCTCAAAGAGGACGGTACGCCGTTCAAAATCGCTGTGTTGATCCCCACCATCAACAACGCCGAGGAACTGGACATTGTTTTGGGACGCCTCGGCAAGCAGACCTACCCTCATTTCGAGGTCGTCATTTCCGATTCCAAATCCAAAGACAACACGAAAGAGGTCTGCGAAAAGCACGGCGCCACGTGGATCGACGACCCCTCCCGCAACCGTGCGGACGCCTGCAATTTCGCCCTTGAACAAATGGACCACGACCTCGTGCTGTTCACCGATGACGACACCGTGCCCCCGTTGGATTGGGTGGCGAAGTTGGTTCGCTGGTTTGACAACCCCGAAGTCGGTGCGGTGGGTGGACCGAATTTTGCACCCGACGACGACCCGTTTGGTGCGAAGTGCGCCGACGTGGCCTTCTGTACCAAATTCATGACCGCCGGCACCCGCTACGGCGCCCAACCAAAAGGCGAACTCGTCCCCATCACCCACAACCCTGGCGTGAATTGCGCCCACCGCATGGCCAACCTGCGCGAAGTCGGGTTCTTTGAGGAAGGATGCATCGGTGCCGAAGACGTCGTGCTCGATGCCAAAATCCAGCGTGCGGGCCACAAGTTGTTCATCGACCCGTCCAACGTGATGCCCCACCGCCGACGCCGCCCCTTCAAGCCGTACATGAAGCAAATGCGCAACTACGGCTACACCCGAATGGTCGCCAATAAGCGGTGGCCAGAAATCGCCACGTGGTCCCACACCGCCATCGGATTCTTCCCTCCACTCGTCGTCATCGCCCTCACCGCCATGCTCTTTGGAGCCCTTTCCGGCGGTGCAGAAAGCGACCTGTGGTTCACGCTCGCGGGTGATTGGGACGCTGCAAGGGTGGCCTTCCACATACCGCTGGGACTTGTGAGCCTCTACATCGGCATTTCATGGCTCGGTGCCGCCATCGGAACCTCTCCACATCGTTCCATCGGTACCGTCTTCCTTGCCCCGCTCTTTGTGTTCCTTGCTCAGTGGGCGTACGGCCAAGGCGTCATCAAGGCTTGGCGAGAGATTCGCCGAACCGGCGGTCGAGCCGGAGAAGGTTCGCAAATCGACGACCGGGTTCGCACCGCTTGAGCATGGTCGGCAACAAAACGCCACCTCCGCCTCAAAGACTGGCGAACGTTGATGACAACGAAGGACTCCAGAGCCAGCATGGCACGGCCGTCCCTCGCAGAACGGCTTTCTGCCTTAGACCAACCCGACCATGCCAGCGATGCCAGCGCCATGTGGAGCTCAGTCCGACCAATTTTGGTCTTGGGCCGCATGATTATGGTGGGATTAATCATTGTCATCGGCGAGATCTTTGACGACGTTCGCATGGCTGGCCTGACGATTGGTGTATGGGCCCTCGTCCTCGGCATACCGCTGTTTTTGTTCATTTCAGCCATCATCACCTACATCGACCGGTTGGTGAATGGGGAAGAAGAAACCCCTGCTTAGAGCCCCAGTCAAAGACGAAGAATGAAAAGGAATGCATCTGTTTTTTTTCTTATGGGAAAGCGCTCGGCCCTTTTGGCGGTTGTTTTCCTCTTCATGTTCGCTCCACTTGGCAGCGTGGTGGCCAAAGACGATGGCATGTTTAACCGGTCAAACGGGTGTGGGTGCCATGGAGGCACCGGCGTAACGGCTCAACTCTCGGGACTCCCCAACGCGTACGTCGCAGCAACAACCTACAGCCTCACGGTCGCCATGAGTGGCACCCCCAACACCGGCGGATTCAATCTCGAGGTCAATCGAGGCGCTCTTTCCAATCCTGATGCCAACAGCCAAGTCTCCGCCAACGGGTTCCAAGCCACCCACGGGTACGCACCCGGAACCACCTCGTGGACGATGGATTGGACGGCACCGAGCACAGGCTCAGGAAACGTCCAATTCAACCTCGCTGTCCTCGCCGCCAACGGAAACGGAGGCACGAGCGGCGACAGCTACGGCACCTCTTCCATCAGCCTTGCCGAGGATGTACCCTCCAACGTTGCCCCGACCGCCTCGAGCGTCGCCATCGCACCCAACGACCCAACCACCAGCGACGCGTTGACGGTCACCTACATCTTCAACGACGATGACGGCGATGGCGAAAGTGGGACCACGATAGAATGGTACCAAAACGGCATTCTACAAAGCAGCCACACAGGACTCACCCTGCCTTCAACGGCCACGAGCAAAGGTGAGTCGTGGTACGCCAGCGTCCTGCCCTCGGACGGTACCAACACAGGGGCGGCCGCATCGTCCAACACGGTGGTCATCGGGAACTCAGCCCCCACGGTCACCGACATTCTCCCCAGCAGCGAAGCTCCCGACACCAACGACGATGTGACGTTCACCTACCAAACCGATGATGTCGACGGAGATACCGTCTCGCAGGTAGAGAACCGCTGGAGGCTGGACGGCGCCTTGGTATCGACGCTCGAGAACACCACAACGCTACCGGCGGTTGCAACTCGGCCGGGCGATGTTTGGGAAATTGAGGTGCGTGTCTCCGATGGCACCGACTTCTCTGCATGGTTCACTTCACCTTCCATCGTCATTGGTTCAAGCAACCAACCTCCCGTGATTTCGGAGGTCATTCTTTCATCGACCACCGCCATCACAACCCTTGACGACATCATCGCCACATGGTCCGAATCGGACCCGGACGGGGATGTCATCGATGGACATGAAATCATCTGGTCCAAAAACGGAGAGACCGTTTCGCAAGCCGACGGAATGAACCCCCTCCCAGCGACGTTCACAACCAAAGGCGACCAGTGGTCGGTGTCCGTGCGTGCTTGGGATGGCGAAGCATGGTCGCCGTGGACCTCAAGCCCAGCCCTGACCGTGGCCAACGCTGCGCCAATGGTTGTGAGCGTGAACCTCACCTCGCCATCCTTTTCTGCCCTTCACGACTTGAGCGTGAACCTCAGCACCAACGACGTGGACGGCGATCAAGTCCAACTGACCCAAGTTCAGTGGTTCCTCAACGACGTTGAACAGACCAGTTTAGCGAATGCAGCCCCGTTGTCGGCCAGTGAACTGACACGTGGAGACGTGTGGTATGCCGTTATCACCGTTGGTGACGGAACCGATGAAGCGCAGGCCACGACGCCCTCGGTGGTCATCGTCAACGCTGCGCCGACCGTTTCCATCCAGTGGGCTGAAGAGACCAATGCACTAACGGATTTGATGCCAACCATCAGCGTCGATGATGCTGACGATGACGAGACCACCTACACCACGGTTTGGTTCAAGAACGGTTTCAGGGACGCCACGCTTGGCAACGCTTCTTCGGTCTCCTTGGAGAAATTAGCACCTGAACAGACATGGCGCTTGGTGGTGGTCGCCAACGACGGAAGCGAAGCAAGCATGCCTGCTGAAGCCACGGTAACGCTGGTCAATCAGCACCCCGTGCCCGTCATTGAAGTCGTTTCAACCAATGTTTGGGTGGACGAAGCTACGGTCCTTTCTGCAGAGACCTCAACCGACGCTGATGGAAGCATCGTTGCCTACCGTTGGACGTGGGAGGGCGGTGCGACCACCGGCGAGCGCCCGACGGTGGTGGTCAGCGAAGCCACGACCATCACCCTGACCATCACCGATAGCAACGGAGCAGAAGCCAACACCACGGTGAGACTCGTGCCAAGCGCCGGACCATCTGTACAGAACCTCCAGGCGGTCCATGACGGACGAGGCCAAGTCACGATGACGTGGACGTGGGCGGGTGATGTCGCTTCGTTCAATGTGCTCCGCAACGGTGAACGGGTGGCGACCACCAACGAAATGACCCACGTTGACCTTCCGCTCATGAGTGGACTCAACACCTACACCGTGCAACCCTTCACCGACGAGCGAACGTTCCTGAAGGGAACAAGCGAGGTGGCCTTGCAAGTGGACGACGTCGTGATAGAACAACCCGAACCTGCCACCGGCCTTGGCTATGGATTGGGCGGCTCCATGGTCTTCCTTCTCATCCTTTTGCAATTCATGATGCGCCGAGGAGGTGAACGACCATGAAGCGGATCTTCACGCTGTTTGTCGTGGCCAGCCTTCTCCTGGTCCCAACCATGGGGTCAGCCAACCCCAACGGCGTTGGAGAGGGTACCTTTGACGCTCAGTGCGGAGGGGCGTGTCACGGAGATGCTGACATGAACCGCTCCTCGGCCTCAACGGTGACAGTGAGTGGGCCCTCAACGGCTTACGAAGGCCTACCAACCAGTGTTGATGTCACGGTCTCCAACATCGAAACCACCGTTTCAGGGCTGCTCGGCATCTTCCTCCTTTCCGACCTCTCCGGCGCAGGTGATACCCCCGCAGATGAGGGATGGACCATCGTTTCAAACAGCGAAGGTGGCACGCAAAACTACGTGGAAGTCCTGGTTGAGCCCGGACAAACTGAACACACGGTGTCCTGGACGCTCCGCGCCCCGACAACCGGGAGTTACGGACTCCATGCAGCCATTCACCATGGAACACAAGACGGGAGCGAAGCCCCCTTCTTTGGCTCAACGGTTGAACCGATTGAAATCAACGTGGTCCCGGTGCCCGAAGACCTCCCCCGCCTTTCGCCCTCCTTCGAACCCCCCGTGGTGCGTACCGTCGGAGAGATGACCAACGTCCAACTTTCCACCCAGGCCGTCGATGCCGTGCAAGTGGAATGGCGGGTTTCTGGCGGCCCGGTGCAAACCGCCACGGTTGTGCAATTGGACCAAGAAACATGGACCTTCGAACTGCCTGCAAGCCTCCAACCGGTCACCGTTGAATGGCGAGCTCACCTCCAAGGTGAAGGCCCTGAGCAGTCAACGCCATGGTTTGCCCTGCAAAGTGAAGACCCGTCTTGGAGCGTGGACGAAACGGCTGCTTACGTCCAATCGCTCGCCATGCTTCTGCTGTTCATGGTGGCCTTCATGTCGCTTCAACGCCGCAATGAAGACCCCATCGAGACGACGAAAGACGATGCTTTTGACCAGGAGGTGCAACTCTGATGGTTTCGGCTGGCACCTTGCACGTTGTTTCAACCGAATTGGCCGTTGGCGCCTTCGCCATGGCTGGTGTTGCTTTCCTCTTGGCTGGACTGGCCAGCCATGGATGGCTGAACATGGGACGTCATCTGAGTTTGGCTGACCATGTGGCGCATTTTGCCTTGGCTTTTGGCCTGGTAGCGATGCCCTTCGCCATCGTGACCGGCATTCAATCAAGCCCTGGCACAGGGGTTGACCATCCAATTCTCATCAACAAAATGTTCCTCTCCTCCTCGGCCTTTGGCCTGGCCTTTGGTGTCTTGCTCACCCGTCGGCAACATGGACAGGATGTCTGGAAGCGCCCCTGGGGTCGCCGATGGCAAGCCATGGGCGGCATGGCGGCGGTTGGTTTGGTGTTGGTGACCGCCTCCATGGGCGGCACCTTTAGCCGAGGCGAGTCCCTTCTCGATGTGTTCAGTCTACCCTACGAACAGGTTCCCCTGATGCCCATGTGGCTCTCTGGTTTGGTCATGGCAATAGCGATGGCCAACCTGGTCATGATGCGCCAGCGGACGACGTGATCACAAACCGGCCATGTCGCCGGTTTGAATGGTCCATTGACTTGCGTAGACTCCACCGGAAGCCACCAAATCATCGTGGAGGCCTCGTTCCACGATGGCGCCATCCACCATCGAAAGAATTTCATTGGCGTTTCGAATGGTGCTCAAGCGATGCGCCACAGCAATGGTGCCGCGTTCCTTACCCGACGACAGGAGGTTCTCTTGTATCCGACGTTCAGTTTCAGCGTCGAGGGCACTGCTCGCTTCATCAAGAATGAGCAGGCTGGGCGCTTTGAGGAGGGCACGGGCAAGGGAAATACGGGCCCGCTGACCACCACTCAACATCGCGCCCCGGTCGCCAACGAGGGTTTCAAGACCTTCCTCGAGTTCTTGGACAAATTCCCAAGCCCCGGCCATTTTGAGGGCTTCAATGAGGTCGTCTTCGGTGGCGGTCTGGTTGTAGATGACGTTGTCCCGAACCGAGCCATAGAACAGGAAGGGGTCTTGGCTCACGAAGCCAATGGCTTCACGCAAGGAGTGAAGGGTGTAATTGCTGATGGAGCGACCGTTGACCAACACTTCACCACTGTCGGGGGTGTAATAGCGCATGAGCAGTTTCAGAATCGTGGTTTTTCCAGCTCCTGTGTGCCCCATGACGCCGAGGAATTCACCCTCATTAACCTTGAAGGAAATGCCGTTGAGCACCTTGATGGTGGTGTTTGGATAGGTGAAATAGACATCGTTGAATTCCACCGTTTTGATGCCACCTTCCAACGGCACAGCATCATCGCTGTCGACGATGGTCGGTTCAAGGTCAACCGCAGCAAATACACGGCGGGCTGCTGCTTCACCGCGTTGCAGTTGGTTCACAAGAATACCAAAAATGAACATCGGCATGGTCATTCGGGTGCTGATCAAGAGGAAGGTGACCAACTGCCCCGTCGTGATTTCGCCTTGACTGGCAAAAAATCCGCCGGCCGTCGTGAGCAAGCCGAAGGCCACACCGGCAACGGCGTAAATCATGGGAATGAATCGATTGCGGTCAGCGCTGGCCCCCATGGCTTGGTCCCTGTACGAGCCGGATTCGGTCGCCACACGGTTGGCTTCCCATTGTTCGGCGTTGTAGGCTTGCACCACGGCGATACCGGAAATGAGGTTCTCGAGGACAGCGTGAATGTCGCCGGTCGATTCCCGTTGTTTGCGGTACTTCCGCTGCACTCGGGTCGAGAACCAATAAACGGCCGGAACGATGAACAAAATGGGCGTGAACAACACCGCTGCCAATTTCCACGACATCAACACGAGAATGAGGAAGGCCGTGGCAAAGGTGATGAAGATTCGAATAATGGAGGTTGACGAGTCCGAAACCACGTCCTCGAGTTGGTTCACATCGCTTGACAACACCGACATGATTTGCCCGGTTTGTCGAAGGTCGTAGTACGACGCCTCCATGGCGATAAGGGAACGGGTGGCGTCCATTCGCAGGTCGTGTTGGATGTTGTAGCCGAGCGTTTGCCACGAGTATTCCGAGATGCCCTGGAATACCGCAAGGCAGAGGAAACCGAGGAAAATGAGCACACCGTAACCAATGGCGGGGTTGCTGTGGATGGAGGTGATGAGGTCTTGTACAATCTGCGGGCCTGAGAGCACATCGGTGGTGAAATAATCGACGGCAAATCCGATGGCCACAAAGGGCATGAGGTCAAAAAATCGGGCGGCAGCATTGGCAAAAATACCTGAGAACACGCGCCCCGGGTATTTCTTGGCGTAAGGGACAATCCGCCAAATTTGCTTGCCAAGCACATCGGCGCCCTCATCATCCCCCTCGGGAGACATCTTGTCGGTCTTGGCTTTTGCCACCCCACCCCCCGTCATGCTTTCATGGCGAGGACCAAGACTCTTGAACCCTCGGTAGAATCCACGGCTGTCAACGTGACCGCCAAACCAATCTTTGATGAGGTTCCCCGCGTTGGATTTGACCATGCAGAGTCAGCGCCGGCGTACTTCCATCCTGTTCTTTGGCCTCCTTTTGGTGCAGGTTCTCTCGCCTTTGGCTTTCGCCCAAGCGCCTGATGAACCCCTGAACGAGGAAACAAATGCCGGCGTAGAACTCCTTCAACACCTCAACATCGTTCCGTCTTCGTTGGCCGAGCATGGTTGGTTGGAAAGCGACGAGGCAGCCGGAACAACGGCACTGTTGTATCGCGATGTTTCGCTCATCGCACCCAGCGAATGGACCGAGCGAACCGGACAACAGCGCGTCGATGGATACTACATCCTCGGCCATACCTACCCGGTGCCAAGCACATGGTTCCTCGACCTGGCCTCCGCCGGCATTGAGTGCTTCTCATTCATGCCTCCCGCAAGTTTCCACTGCGATGTCAATTCCAAAACGCCGGCACAACTTTCCAATTTGGACGTGTTGGGCTTAGCCGGCATGGACGTCACGGACAAAGTGCAGACCGACCTGGCACGAGGGATGCTGAACTTGGACATGGTCGCTCCAAACCCGTTTGTGAACGATGAAGGAGCCGTCATCAATGTCGTTCTTTCTGGAGAAGACTTGCCCGAAGGTTTGCTTCAGCGAAGCGACATTGCTTTGGATTCCCACACTGGACGATTTGCCACCATGGCGGTCACCGCCAACGGCCTTTCTTGGTTGGTGCAACAGGACGCTGTTGAATGGGTTGAACCGCGACCATTCTTTGAATTCCTCAACTCGGTGGGCATCGAGGTGATGAACGTCGATGACACTTGGGACAATTCCAACATGGCCAACATCGATGCATCCTGGTCTGGATTGGACGGAAGTGGCGTCATCGTCACGGTCGCCGATACCGGTCTCGACAACGGAGTCAACAACACCAACATGCACCCTGATTTTAGGGACCACATCACGGGCATCCTCTCCTTCCCGCCGTCGGCCTCAACCTGCGCCTCGTTGAGTTTGAGCCCCTGCGGCGATGATGCGGAAGACCATCACGGACACGGCACCCACGTGGCTGGTTCGGTGCTTGGAGACGGAACCCATAGCAACGGAGACATCATTGGCGCCGCCCCTGAAGCGCATCTTCTTGTCCACTCCATCGCTACGACCCATAACGGTGAGGAGAAACTCCTCGGCATCCCCAACGACCTTGATGACATGTTCAAACTGGCATGGGCCAACGGAAGCCGAGTTCACACCAACTCGTGGGGTTCGGCCGTTGCTGGGCAATACACCACCTCGTCCATGCAAGCGGACTCCAGCGCTCGTACCCACGATGAGTTGGTCATTCTCTTTGCTGCGGCCAATGAAGGCGTGGATGCCAACATGGACGGCGAAATCGACCTTGATTCCATGGGGAGCCCGGCCACCGCCAAGAACGTCCTCACCGTCGGAGCGAGTGAAAACAACCGTGGCAACATGACCTGGACCTGGGGCAGCGACGACTATGGCTCACCCATTTCGACCGACCGTTTGGCCGACAATCCTGACGGGATGGCCGCCTTTTCCTCCCGTGGACCCACCGACGACGGTCGCCTCAAGCCCGATTTCTCGGCCCCTGGGACCATGATCCTCTCAACCAAGTCCCGAAGCACATCCTCGGTGGGTTGGCTGGGCCACAACGCCAGCTACACCTACATGGGCGGCACAAGCATGGCGACACCCCTCACCGCAGGCGCCTCCGCTCTTCTGCTGCAACACCTCATGGACAACCTCGGAGAAACCAACCCCACCTCCGCTCTGGTCAAGGCCATTTTCACGGCCAGCGCCCACGACATGACTGGACAATACTCCTCTTCCACCAACGGGGCTGGTGAAGCCGCCCCCAACAACCACGAAGGATGGGGCAGAATCAACATGTCTCAAGCCATCAACACCTCCTATTTGCAAGGCCACTCGGTGACCACCAACGCTGATTCCGGATGGTCATTCATCGTCCCCGCCAGTGCCGATGACATCAACATCGCCTTGACGTGGACCGACCCCGCGTCAACACCCTCCGCATCAACCAACCTTGTCAACGACGTTGACTTGGCTCTCAAAAGCCCCTCAGGAACATGGACCAACGTGAGCAACAACCTCGACAACCTCCGAGGCTTGACGTTGGCTTCACCGGCCCAAGGAACATGGGAACTTCACGTGGTTGGAAGCAACATCCCGACCGGTCCGCAATTCTTTGCTGTCGCCATGACCGGCGACTACGATTTGACCAATTTGACGCAAGATGGAGACTTTGACGGGTACGAGGACGACGATGACGACTGCAACACCACCGCAGGCACCTCAACCGTCGACCGCACCGGTTGCCCTGACACGGATGGCGACGGCTACTCCAACCCCGATGGAAGTTGGACGGTCAACAACGGTGCCGATGCCTTCCCAAGTGAACCAACCCAATGGGCCGATACGGATTATGACGGCTACGGCGACAACGCTGCTGGCGTCCAACCCGATGCTTGCCTTTCAACGGCGGGCAATTCAACGGCCGATCGATACGGTTGTGGAGACGATGACGGTGACGGATATTCCAACCCGGACGGTTCGTGGACCACAGCCAACGGAGCTGATTCATGCACAAGCGTGGCCGGCTCATCGAGCCAAGACCGAAACGGATGTGCCGACCAAGACGGTGACGGATATTCCGACCCCGACGGTTCATGGGGCACCACCAACGGAGCCGACGCCTTCCCCACTGACAACACGCAGTGGGCCGACAGCGACAACGACGGGTACGGTGACAATCCACCACCAGCTACCATGGGCGATGGGTGCCCAAGCGTGAACGGTGATTCGGACCAGGACCGCTACGGATGCACCGATACCGACGGTGATGGTTATTCTGACCCGGACAGCGGGTGGACCGTAGCTAACGGAGCCGACGCGTTTACCTCCGATGCCACACAATGGGCCGATGGTGACACGGACGGCTACGGGGACAACGCCTCGGGCAACAACCCTGATGCGTGCCCAATGCAGTACGGAACCTCAACCGAGATGGGCCGCTTGGGATGTGCGGACAGCGATAGTGACGGTTATGCCGACGTGGACGATGCTTTCCCGAACGAAGCAACGCAGTGGGCGGATGCTGACGGTGATGGCTACGGCGACGAGGCCACTGGATTCGAAGCGGATGCCTGCCCAAGCACCACGGGTGCTTCAAGCCGAGATCGCTTTGGATGCCCCGACAGCGACAGCGACGGCTCCTCAGACGCCGATGCAAGCTGGACCACGGCGAATGGAGCCGACATCGCACCAAACGACAGCACCCAATGGGTTGACGCCGACGCTGACGGCTATGGCGACAATCCGCTGGGAACCAACGGAGACCAGTGCCCATCGGTCGCTGGAACCTCGACCGCTGACCGACTTGGGTGTCCGGATTCCGATGGTGATGGATACTCTGACCCGGACAGCGGGTGGACCGTTGACGACGGTGCGGACGCCTACCCCAGTGATCCGAACCGCTGGGGTGACAACGATGGCGACGGATACGACGACGGGCTGGATGATGATTGTCCGACGCTCTACGGCACCTCCGTGCATGACCGGAAAGGTTGTCCAGATCAAGACGGTGACGGATATTCTGACCCGGACAGTGCGTGGACCACCGCCAACGGAGCCGACGCCTTCATGACCGATTCGACCCAATGGAACGACACGGACGGTGACGGATACGGCGACAATGCCGCAGGTTCCGTCCCAGATGCCTGTCCAAATGTCTACGGAGAGTCATGGCAAAACGGAACATACGGCTGCCCGGATGCCGACGCAGACGGTTGGAGCGATGCTGAAGACACCCATCCCGGCGACCAAACACAATGGGCGGACAGCGATGGCGACGGCTACGGCGACAACCCCGGAGGAACCAATCCGGATGCTTGCCCGGCACAATACGGTAATTCAACGCAAGGAAACCGACTGGGATGCTTGGACAACGATGGCGACGGATGGGACAACACCATCGATGCCCTCCCGGACCTTCCCACCCAATGGCTTGACCAAGACGGAGACGGTTATGGCGACAACGCCACCGGCCTCCAACCCGATGCCTGTCCCGGTGAGGCAGGAACTTCGACGGTTGGCCTGTATGGCTGTGTGGACGACGACGGTGATGGCTATGCGAACATCACGGACGATTTCCCCAACGACCCGACACGGTACATCGATAGCGACGGCGACGGTTACGACGATGCTGAAGACGCCTGTCCAATGATCACAGGCAACTCAACAACCGATCGCGTGGGATGCCTCGACAGCGATGGCGATGGCGCCTCCGACCCGACCCTCCCGGTGGGCAATGCAAGCGGATGGAACCATTCAAACGGCGCCGATGCTTTCCCCTTCGACCCGACACAAACCACCGATAGCGACGAGGACGGTTATGGCGATAATGCGGCCGGATTCCAGCCGGACGCCTGCCCCGCCACCGCAGGGGCCTCCAACGTTGACCGATTCGGATGCGCCGACGATGATGGCGATGGGACTTCCGATGCGAACGATGCCTTCCTTGGCGAACCGACACAATGGACGGACAGCGACGGCGACGGCTACGGCGACAACCCCAACGGAACCCAGCCCGATGCTTGCGTTAACACCCCAGGTACCTCCTCATTGGATGTCTACGGTTGTGTTGACGGCGACGGCGATGGAGCAAGCGATAGCAGCGACCTCTGGCCTGCCGACGGCACGCAATGGTTTGACAGCGATGGCGATGGATACGGCGACGAGCCGACGGGCACCGACGGAGATGCCTGTCCAAACGAGGCCGGCACATCCACAGCAGGAGCCACCTTCGGCTGCCCCGATCAAGACGGCGACGGGTGGTCTGACCAACAAGACGAATTCCCGGAACAACGAAGCCAATATTCCGACAACGATGGCGATGGATACGGTGACAACGCCACCTTAGGCGCCTACAAGCCAGACCACTGGCCCAATGATTCATCCCGAAATTCAGCCGAAGCAAGCATGACGTGCAGCGAGAACACCATTGAGGTTGACCTTGCGGCAAGTGGATGGTTCACCTTCTCATGCACGGTGACAACCGCAATGAGTTCCGCCTTTGCGGCCAACCTCGAATGGACCGCCACGTCGAGCATTGTGGGTGAATCCTCAGAACACTTCCTGACGTTTACTTCAGCGAGTGGAAATTCTCAAATCGCTTCGCTATCGGGTTACGCCCAAGAGTTGGGTAACCACCAGTTGCTCCTCACCGTCTCCGAACCAGGAGCAACCAACCCCATGGATACGGTGACGGTGGTCATCAAGGCCATTGACTCGAACGCCCCAGTTGAGATTGAAGACGAGGCGGAAGGTTCACTGGTGGACACGCTGGTCGAAAGCACGATGCTTCAGGCAGCGCTAGCAGGATTGGTGCTGTTCGTCTTGATGGGGACGCTAATGATTCGGGGTCAGAGCCGCAGCATACGCGACCAAGAGCGGCGAATGGAACGGGTGGCTGAAATCCGCCAAAACCGAGGACTCACTGATTTACCAAGCAGAGAACTCATCCAGCAACAGCATTTAGGAAACCGCCGTGAGCGAACCAGCTCGATGTTCAATGAGTTCAGACGGTCTCGCTGAGCCACAGGTGCGAACCGATTCCCTCAAAGAGGAGGGGCTTGTCGTCCAGTCTACCACACTGCGGATATGGTGAAGTGGTTATCATCTGAGGTTTCCAACCTTATGTCGTGGGTTCGACTCCCGCTATCCGCACCTTGCTTGATGAACCAAGACGCATGTTTCACGGGCCATCATCTCGTAAGCATCAAAGGCTCAGCCCACGAGGGAAGGGCGTTAATCACCGGGTGATGTCATGGATTTTCTTTCACTTTGTTTGCTGACACTTTGGTTGTACCTGCCCGGGTTCCTCGCCAACACCTTCGCCATGATGTGGGGGAAATGGTTGCCAAAAACCGGATACGGCCCATGGCCCATTGACGGCGGAAGAGTGCTTTCTGACGGAAATCGGATGCTTGGAGACGGAAAGACATGGAACGGTCTCATCGGTGGCTCGCTCACCTCAGGTTTGCTGTGCATGCTGATCGCCTCATCGGTCTCCACCGGCACACTGGACACGGTGTTTGATGACGGAGCCACGATTTTCGCCCACCCCTTGGTTGGTGCGGAAGAGGCATGGTTCTACATTGGAGGCGCCAATGGAGCGGCGTTTATTTTGGGCTCGTTCCTTGGTTTTGCTTGCTTGCTTGGAGACAGCACAGGCTCATTCTTCAAACGCCGAAGGGGACTCAAGCGAGAAGGAGACATCTCATCCAAAGCTCCGCTGCTCGACACCCTACCTTTCGCCATCATGGTCTTTCTTTTGGGCCAACTCTTCTTGGGACCTTCCGTTCTTGCTTCGGAGGAACTGCGCCTTCCCATGCTGGCACTTGTAGCCATCACGCCGATTCTCCACCGTTCCTTCAACCTCATCGGTTACAAAATTGGATGGAAGGACGTCCCCTACTGAGGGACGTTGTTCCAGTTGACTCACCAATCAACGAGGTCCGGGGCTGAACGAAACTTCATGTAGAAAATGAAATGAAATTCTAACATGGACGCTGATGCGCCGGATTTATCGGGGGAGATTGCCCACGAAGGAACCCGGTTTTCACCCCAATGGGGCATCCTTCTTGGAGTCCTGTTGGCTTACGGTGAGATGATCCTTCGTCTTCTTTCAGGAAAGGACCTCGTCGATTCGGTGTGGCCTCACGCCGTTCGCTCGCTTGAGTGGACCCTCCGCCTACGCGAATCACCGACGTTGACCCTTTCCCTGTTCCTCTTGGTGGGTGCGGCCGCCTTTGGGTTGAGGACACGAGTGAAATCCACTTCGGAAAGGGCCGTTTGGCTGGCTCTTCCTTATGCGGCCTTGGGGTTGCTCCTCGGGCTGATCTCCCTCCATTTTTTGTTGGACGTGTTTTACCTTCGAGGAGCATTCCTCATGTTGCCAACCCTCATGGGTTGGGGACTTGCCTGTCTGCTCATAGCCCTTGGTGGACCTCCTACCCTGCGCAAGTCTGGCGAAACACGTCCATCAGCGACCAGAGCGTTTCACGTGCTCGGGGTGTTTTTCGCTGCCTGGTTGGTCATGCCGGGCGTTCCAGCCCTCGCCGGTTTTGCGCCAACGCCTCCTGCCGCCCCCACCATGGGCTACGGCTCGGTTCCAGGCCCTTACACTTTGGAGCAATACCGGTCGCCCTATGCCTTACCCGATGAGGTCATCGAGGTGCAAGGGCCCTTGGAAGACGATGTTGAATTCAGCGTTTACGTGACGCTTCCTCACCTCCCTGAAGAATTGCCCATTTCGCACCTTCCGTTGGCGGTGTTACTCCACGGGTTTGGCTATCCTGACATCGATGCCTACCAAGGCTGGATTTCCCACCTTGGTGCAAAAGGAGTCGCTGTGGCCTTCATCCAGTACCCCTCCGACCTGCGCCCAATCGGGCATGAGGACCATGAAGCGACCTACCAAGACGGCATGTCCGACTACCTCCAACACACGTACCGAGACGTGGCCATACGCGCTGGACTTGACCACCTTGAGGACATTCTTTTGGGGTCGGAGCGGGAAGCGCAACTTGAGGCTCATTTAGGCGATGTTCGCATCGATCCCTCCACTCTTTGGGTTGGTGGACACAGCCTTGGAGCAGCCTATACCTTCCTATCGCTGGATTCCGCCTTGGAACGAGGTTGGGGCACCCATGCCCTTGTGGTCGCCCTTGAAGCCCCCGCAAGTCGACCCATGCAGGCCTCCCTACAACCGAACCTCTCGCTGATACCCGAGGAAACCTTGGTCCAAATCGGCGTTCCTCAAGATGACATGAGCGTGGGCATGTGCCCCGGAGCGTTTCATCAGCGGATGTTCAATGCGCTGCCAACCGAGCGAAACCAATTGATTGAGATCCAATCGGACCACTATGGCTACCCACGTTTGGTGGCGAGCCATTACCTGCAAACCGACCCCGCACGGGACACGTTGTCCGATTGGAGCTTTTATCGCCGCATCGATGCCCAAGCGGATTACCTCGTCGCTCATGGACGAAACGACACCTTCACCGCTGACTGGGCCTTTCAATACATGACGGACGAAACAATGCTCACGGGAATGGGAGAATGGTCCGACGGTACGCCTGTATTACCGCTGATTTGGCATCGCAATGCCATCGAG
>CESZ01018348.1_pt1 | contig 15875 bp, 12 predicted proteins | sample 531081 | NCBI WGS metagenome assembly CESZ01 (sample SAMEA2621260, study PRJEB7988) | marine metagenome | biome: marine biome (ENVO:00000447); feature: surface water layer (ENVO:00002042); material: "saline water (ENVO:00002010), including plankton (ENVO:xxxxxxxx)" | depth 5 m | reverse complement strand
AAAAAAAATAATACAAAATAAATGGCGGTTGACTTATTATTAGGACTTCAGTGGGGTGATGAAGGTAAAGGCAAAATTGTTGATGTTTTAACATCTAAGTATGATATAATAGCTAGATTCCAGGGCGGCCCAAATGCTGGTCACACCCTTGTATTTAACAAAAAAAAATATGTTCTACATACTATTCCATCTGGAATATTTCACAATGAAAAAATAAACCTTATTGGTAATGGTGTTGTAATTGACCCGGTTATTTTAAATAAAGAAATTGAAAATATTAAAGAAGAAAATGTTGACATAAGTAAAACTTTATTTATTTCAAGAAAGGCACACTTAATACTACCAACTCATAGACTTCTTGATGCGGCGAGTGAAAAATCTAAAGGAAAAAATAAGATCGGGTCAACATTGAAGGGAATCGGTCCAACATATATGGACAAAACAGGGAGAAATGGCTTCAGAGTTGGAGATTTGGAAAATGAGAATTGGAAAACAAAATATTATGAGCTTTCAAAAAAACACCAACAATTAATTAATTTTTATAATGTTGAGCTTGATTTTAGTCTTGAGGATTTAGAATCTGAATTTTTTGGTGCTATTGAAAAGCTGAGAAAAATCAATTTTGTTGATTCAGAAAATTTATTGTTTGAATCTCAAGAAACGGATAAATCCATATTAGCTGAAGGTGCCCAAGGCTCTTTGCTAGATATTGATTTTGGCACCTATCCCTATGTCACCTCATCAAACACAACTGCTGCTGGCGCATGTACTGGTTTAGGAATATCTCCAAATTCCATAAATGATGTTTTTGGAATTTTTAAAGCCTATACTACTAGAGTTGGATCTGGACCATTTCCCACCGAACTATTTGATGAATATGGTAAAAAAATGAGTAAAATTGGAAATGAATTTGGAGCAACTACCGGAAGACCAAGAAGATGTGGGTGGTTAGATTTAGTGGCGCTTAAATATGCATGTAAAATTAATGGGGTTACAAAGCTGATGATGATGAAGACTGATGTATTGAGTGGTTTTGATAAAGTACTCGTTTGTACAAAATACAAATATAGAGGTCAAGTAATTGAAAATCTTCCATATGACCTTTCTGACAGTTCACTTGAACCAATTTATAAAGAGTTTCAAGGTTGGTCTGAAGATTTAAGAAAGCTTGAATCTGCTGATGACCTGCCTAATAACTTAAATAACTATATTAATTTTCTAGAGACACAGTTAAATATTCCTGTTGTTATTGTTTCAGTAGGACCTGACAGAAAAGAAACATTATTCAGATAAATTGGTGAAAAAATCCTTCTTTTTAATAATTATCGTTTTTTTTAGCTCATGCTTTTATTTAAATGTGAAAGCGCAAGAAAAAACAAAAATAAAAATTGAAAGGGCTGGTTTCTTTGAAAAAGATAAAGTCAAGTACCCAGATGCATCCGTTTTAACAAGAGATAAAAATGATAAAGTACTCATATCTCATGATGGGGTTTTAATGACATGTAATCAGGCTTTTTTTTATGAGGATAGAAATTTTATTGAAGCCTATGGGGAGGTTTCACTTAACCAAGGTGACACACTTAACTTAAAAGCTAATTATCTAGAATATAATGGAGATACTCGTTTAGTTTTTGCTAAAGGTGATGTTATTTTAAATGAGCCTGAATCTGATTTATACACTGAATCAATTTATTTTGACAGAAATTCACAAGAAGGATTTTATACAAACAAGGGTAAACTTATAAGAAACTACTCCGATACTATATATAGCCTAAGAGGAACTTTTTTTGCTAAAGAAAAAAAATATCGTTTTGAAAAAGAAGTCGATTTGAGAACTCCAAAATATAATATATATTCAGATGTCTTAAACTATTTTACCGAATCGGGAAAGTCTTATTTCTTTGGTCCGACTGACATTATCACAGATAATTCAAAAATTTATTGTGAAATCGGATACTATGACACCGAAAATGATAATGGATATTTTAAAAAGAATTCTAAAATAGATTTCGAAGAATATAAAATTAACGGAGATAGTATATATTTTGACCAGTCTAGAAATTATGCGTCTGCAACAAATAATATTAAAATTCTAGATACAATCAATAAAACTTTAACAACAGGTCACTATGCTGAAATTCATAGAAGTATTGATTCGATGTTCGTAAAAAAAAGAGCTCTTATTGCCTCATTTAAGGAAAAGGATACGACATACATTCACGGCGAATCTATAATTATTACTGGAAAAGAAAATAAACAAATTATTAGAGCTTTCATGAATGGTAAAATTTTGAGAAATAATCTAAGCGGAAAATGTGACTCCATTCATTTTAGTCAATTAACGGGAATTGCCCAGTTGATAAATAAACAAAATGGCTTTAATGAAAGATCAAGAAAAATTAAAAAGCCAATTCTTTGGAGCAACAAGAGTCAAATAACAGGAGACTCTATTCATATCAAATTTGACACTGATAAGAACATAATTGATTCCCTTTTCGTCTTTGATAATGCTTTTATCATAGAGAAGGATACACTGGAAGTTGGTTTTAATCAGATTTCTGGAAAAAGACTAAATGGAAATTTCATTGATGGTAAATTAAAAGAAGTTGATATTATTAAAAATGCTGAATCTGTATACTATTTAAGAAATTCTGAAAATGAACTGATAGGAATAGATAAATCTAAATCAGCAAAAATAAAAATTTTAATTTCGGGACAAAATATAGATACATTCACAAAAATCAATCAAATTGATGGAAATGTTTATCCCGAGGATGAATTTAAGGAAAATGATAAATTATTAAAAGGATTCTTTTTTAGGGAAAACGAAATTATAAAAACAATAGATGATCTTTTTATTGAGGATAAGAAATTCCAATTCACTAAAATCAAAAACCTAGAATAAAAAGTATTAACTCAGATTTTAAAAAATATCAAGCCCAAACTACTCCCTATCCATTTATGATAGAAGTTTCTAAAGCAAAGGGGAGTTATATCTATGACAACAATAATAATAGATATTTAGATTTTGTTGCAGGGGTCTCAGCTTGCAGTGTTGGGCATTGCAATGAAGAAGTTATAAATGCAATAAGGAATCAAACTGAAAAATACATGCATGTAATGGTTTATGGTGAGTTTGTTACCAAACCTTCTCTTGATTTAGCAAAATTATTGGCTAAAAATTTACCTAAAAGTCTAAATTGCACATACTTTACAAATTCTGGTACAGAGGCATTAGAGGGTTCAATGAAATTAGCCAGAAGGCATACCGGCAGAAAGAAAATAATTGCCGCTAAAAATGCTTATCATGGAAGTACTATGGGGGCACTAACATTAATGGGCTTAGATGAAAGAAAAAAACCATTTGAGCCACTGATACCTGATGTCGAGTTTATAGAATTTAACTCCTTTCAAGATATTCACAAAATTGACAAAAAAACCTCCTGTGTTATTTTAGAAACCATCCAAGGTAGTGCCGGGTTCATTTTACCTGCCGAAGGATACCTAAACTCAGTGAAAAAAAAATGTAAAGATGTTGGTGCTTTATTGATCTTAGACGAAATTCAAACCGGAATTGGAAGAACAGGAAAATTATTTGGTTTTGAAAATTTTGATTGTATTCCTGATATAATTGTGTACGGAAAGGGTCTGGGTGGTGGAATTCCAATTGGTGCATTTACTAGTTCTAAAAAAATAATGGATTCTCTTCATAAAAACCCAATTCTTGGTCATATATCTACATTTGCTGCTAATCCTGTTATAACTGCAGCAGCTTTACAGACACTGAAAATTATTTTAAGCTCAAAGCTAATGGAAAAAACATTAGTGAAAGAAAAACTTATCAGACAAAAACTAAGTCACAGATTAATCATAGAGATTAGGGGTATTGGCCTTATGCTTTGCTTGATAATGAATAATGATAAAATTGCAAATAAATTAGTTCTAAAAGCTAAGGAAAAAGGATTAATTCTTTTTTGGCTTTTGATTGAAAAAAGAGGAGTTAGAATTACACCGCCATTGACCATTTCAGAAAATGAAATTGAAGAAGGTTGTAATGTTATTTTAGATGTGCTTAATTCAATTAAGTAAGAAGTGTTAATTAGTTTGTTAAGAAGTTTAGATAGACTAATACATTTTAAAACAAATCATATTTATTTTTATTGAGTAAAGTTGCCATAGATGGATAATGTAAATAATTTAAATTTTTCGATTACTAAATTCGAAAAAATGTTAAAGGAAAATAAAGTTCTTTTTTTTGACTCTCTTGAGTTTGAAAATATCATTTCTTATTATTTAGATTCTGGAAAATTAGATTATGCTAAAAAAGCCCTTAAACTTTCTCAAAGCCAACATCCATCAAATACAAATTTAAATTTATTACAAGCTGAAGTTTTTATTCAGGAGGATAAATTGGACATTGCGCTAGAGATAATAAATTCAATTTTAATGATTGAGACTAATAATTTTGAGGCAATCATCTTAAAAAGCGGTATTTTGTCTAAAAAGAAAAAACATCTTAAATCAATTTCCTTGTTAAAAAGTATTATTAAGAATTATAATAATAAAACTGAGTTGCTTTATCAAGTTGGAATTGAATATTTATTTGTTGAAAATTACAAGAAATCAATTTATTATTTTAAGAAAAGCCTCAAATATAATTATTTAGATCATAGTGCTATATATAATATTTTATATTGCAGTGAAATGTTAAAAGACATTTCTGGGCTTATTATTTTCTTAAAAGAGTATTTATCTAAAAATCCTTACAGTGAAATTGCTTGGTATAATCTTGGTAAAAATTATATTAAAAATAAAATGTTTTCAGAAGCAATTGCCTGTTTTGATTATGCTATTTTTTCAGATGATAGTTTTACAAGTCCTTACATTGAAAAAGGAAAATTACTAGAAAAGTTGAAAAGATATGATGAAGCAATCAAAAATTACGAAGAAATTATTTTAAATAGTCAAAATTCCTCGTATGCTTTATTCAGAATAGCACTTTGCTTTGAAAAAAAATATGATTTAAAGAATTCTTTAAAGTATTATCATCTATGCATCAGTGAAGACCCTAATATGGATAAAGCTTTTTTTAGACTATCAATGCACTTTTACAAAATCAAAAAATATAAAAAGGCAATTGAATTTATTGAAAAAGCTATAAGAATAAATCAGGAAAAACCTAAGTATTGGAAAATATATTTAAAATGCTTTTCTAAAACATCCACAAAAAATTACTAGTTTAATGCTAGAAATTTATTATGAAGAGCAGAAATATCTTGGACAATATTAAGTTATTCTTTAAGGGAATTTTAATGGGTATTGCAGATACAGTTCCTGGTGTTTCAGGTGGAACTATAGCCCTACTAGTAGGCATATATGAGGAACTTATAAATACAATAAGCAAAATAAGTTTTGGATTACTAATTGACCTTAAGAATAAAGGCTTTAAACAATTTTGGAAAAAAATTAATGGTAATTTTTTAATTGTTTTAGTTTCAGGGATTAGTTTAGGTTTATTATCCTCTGCAATTATTTTTACCGAACTGTATATTAATTACCCGCTATATGTTTGGTCATTTTTTTTAGGTCTAATACTTTCTACCATATATTTGATTTCAAAGTTAATAGGTAAATTAAACCTTGTAAATGTGTTATTTATTTTTATAGGCTGTATTTCCACATTTTGTTTAACATTATTTCCTGAATTTGTGGCAAATGATGTGAAGCTATATTATATTATTATTTGTGGAATAATTGCTGCATCTGCGATGATACTTCCAGGAATTTCAGGATCATTAATTTTAATGATACTTGGAGTTCATCAATTTATATTAGACTCTCTTAAAAATTTAGATATTTTAATAATCTCAGCTTTCGGAGTTGGCGCTATAATTGGATTATTGGCATTTAGCAAAATAATAAAATACCTTTTTGATAATTATAGAAATATTACTTACTCAATTATGCTGGGTTTAATAATTGGATCACTTGCAATTGTAAAAAAAGAAATTGATGAATTAATAACAACAAATTTAGATTATAATGATATTTTTAATTCAATTATCCTTGTATTACTTGGCTTTTCAATAATATTGATATTGGAAAAAATAAACACAAAAAATAAATAAAATAAATTGATTTCAAAAAACTTAAAAGTATTAATTAATGGAATTTTAATGGGATCTGCAAATAAAATCCCAGGAATATCGGGTGGATTAGTTGCAATTGCAATTGGCTTTTATGAAGACTTGATTTTCAGTCTTCAGAGAATAAATAAAGTAGCTTTAGGAAAATTATTAAACTTAAATTTTAAAGATTTTGTAAAATATATAAATGGTAAATTTCTGGGATTAATAATGTTAGGAATTATAATTAGTTATTTTTCTACATCCAAAATTCTTGAAATACTGCTTGAAGATTATGAAATATATGTTTGGAGTTTATTTTTTGGACTTGTAATTGGCACTATATTTCATCTTAGAAAAATTATTAATATTACAAATTGGAAAAATATATTTTTTATTTTTATAGGTACATCCATTGGCTTAATTTTAACCTTCATAAACCCAGGCCAAGAAAACGACAATTTATATTTTGTTTTTTTATGTGGTATTATAAGTGTTAGCGGGATGATTCTTCCTGGGCTTTCAGGATCTTTTTTACTCATGCTAATGGGAAACTATGTATTGTTGTTAGTTGACTCCGTTAATGCACTATATAGTACAATTGGCGAAATAATGAACGGTGATTTTTCAAATTTTAATAATGAAAGGATAAATTATTTAAGTGTATTATCAATATTTATTTTAGGTTCAATTACTGGACTTATAACATTATCCAAGCTTTTAGGGTATTTGTTAACTAACTTTAATCAAATATGTAACTCTGTTATTTTTGGTTTTATTGTTGGTTCTCTGGGTGTAATTTGGCCTTGGAAAACATATGAAAGTAAACAGCAAATAATTAGATATATTCCAGAAATCAGTGCTGAAACAATTTATGCTGTAATTTATATTTTATTTGGAATTACTATAGTTTTAATCATGAGCAAATATGATAAAAGGTAATGTCTTTGGTTTAATTGGAAAAAATATTGATTATAGTTTTTCTAAAAAATATTTCAGAAAAAAATTTGAATTAGAAAATCTAAATTATACTTATTCAAATTTTGATCTGAATAACTTGGATTCTTTTGCATCAATTTTTATAAAAAATGAAATAGCTGGGCTTAATGTTACAACGCCATACAAATCAGATATAATTAAACATTTGGATGAAATTGATAAAACCGCATTAATTATTGGAGCAGTTAACACTATTAAAGTTGAATGTGATAAAAAAATCGGATATAATACTGATTATATGGGATTTGAAAAGTCTTTAGTCCCACTAATTGAGAGAAAAAAAACTGAACATGCTTTAATTCTTGGAAGTGGCGGGGCATCTAAAGCAATAAAATATGTGCTTAAAAATTTAAACATTAATTACAGTATAGTTTCTAGAAAAAAAGGAAAATCTGAATTCATTTATGAAAATCTTAATAAAGATTTAATAAATAAATATAAATTGATTATAAATTGTTCACCTGTTGGAACTTTTCCAAAAATAAATAATTATCCCAATATTCCCTATGAATTTCTATCAAAGGATCATATTTTATACGATTTGGTTTACAACCCTGATGAATCACTATTTCTAAAAAAAGGTAAACAATTTGGATCATTAACAAAAAACGGGCTGGAAATGTTAAAAATTCAGGCAAATGAATCCTGGAAAATTTGGAATTTCTAATTAATTATTCCTGAGCCAATAAGCTCATCTTTAATATACCAACTTACAAATTGACCGCTTGTAACTGATGAAATTGGATTTTCAAATAATATGAATAATCCTTTTTTAAAATTATAAATTACACCGGGCTTTAAAGTTTGTCTATATCTTATTCTAAACTGAACTTTCAATGACTCGTTTTGCATAATTTTCAAGTCCTCTCGGATCCAATGTATATCATTAGAGTCTACAAAAAGTGCTTTTTTGAAAAGTGCCGGATGCGACTCACCCATTCCAACATAGACAATATTATTTAAAACATCTGTTTGTAATACAAAAAGAGGTTCTTTGAAACCTCCAATATTTAGACCTTTTCTCTGGCCAATTGTGAAATAATACGCTCCATTATGCTCACCTATTACCTCTCCGTCATCAGTAGAAAACAAAAATGGCTCACTTAATTGGGTTAGCTTCTCTTCTAAATTTTCAGAGCATAAATCAATTTCCAAAGCTTTAAATTCACTATTGATTTTAATAACATTTCCTTTTTTTGGAATTAGTCTTTGTTTTAAAAAATCAGGAAGTTTTACTTTTCCAATAAAGCATAAGCCCTGTGAATCTTTTTTATTAGCAGTAATTAAATTATTTTTTTTTGCAATATCTCTAACCTCATCCTTAGTTAAATGGCCTATCGGAAAAATAGCCTTTGAAAGTTGTTTTTGATTAAGCTGACATAAAAAATATGATTGATCTTTTTTGTTATCTATCCCCGCTAATAATCTATAAACTTCTTTGTCACCATTATTAATTTTATCTACTTGGCAATAATGACCAGTTGCTATATAGTCAGCACCTAGATTAGTTGATATTTCTAAAAATATATCGAACTTTATCTCCCTGTTACATAGAATATCAGGGTTAGGAGTCCTTCCATTTTCATATTCTTTAAACATGTAATCTATTATTCGGGATCTATATTGTTTACTAAGATCAACGGTTTGAAACGGTATTCCCAACTTCTCAGCAATTAACATCGCATCATTACTGTCATCAAGCCACGGGCAATCGTCTGAAACAGTAACACTTTTGTCATGCCAATTCTTCATAAAAAGCCCAATAACCTCATATCCTTGCTGCTTTAACAACAATGCGCTAACACTTGAATCAACTCCACCAGAAAGACCAATAATTACCTTTTTCACGTTGTAAAGTTAAGAATTAAGATATTAATTAAAGTAAGCATTATATGAGGGTTTAATAGACGATTGTACTTCTCTTACAAGTAGTCCAAGCATGAGCCCAATAGAATAAGATTTAAGTATACCATTTTCACTATGAAATCCAATTGGTTTTTTTCAAGTATTTCCCCGAAATTAAAATCTCCTGATACTTGATCATTTGGTAAATAAAAATTAATCTCCATTTAATATATTTTCAAAATCTATTATTACCTGCTGAAAATCTTGATTTAATCTAACGTCTAAAATACCGTTATTTGAATCAAAATTTTGATTGAAATTAGGAAGTGAAAAAAAAGGAATATAGTACTTATAATTTAACGAAAAACGTTCATGAGCAGATTTTAAAACAGTTTGCCCCCCTCTACCACCCGTAGAAGTTGATAATAATAAAATTGGTTTACTACACCAAACATCAGATTCAATAACAGAGATCCAATCATATATATTTTTAAAAGCTGCTGTGTAAGAACCATTATGTTCAGCTAAGGAAATTACTATACCATCGGATTTATAAATTTCTTTTTTAAAATTAATTGCCTCTTGGGGAATACCGGATGATTTATGCAAATCTTCACTGTAAATAGGCATATTGAAATCATTTAGATCAAGTTCAACAATATTAACGTTTGAAGATACTGACCTAGCCGCATAATTAGCAAATCTTCTATTAATTGAATTTGATGAACTACTTCCACCAATTGCTACTATGGTTTTCAACTTTATTTACTTTTTATATGAGATCCGTCACAATAACCGTGTTGGTTTTGAGTGTTACCACATCCACATTTAGGTCTGTCCATAATAAATAATTTTACTTACTAATGATCAAAGTCTGTGCCAGTGTTTTTCAGTGCATTTAGACACAAAAAAAATTTATAAAATATTATTTAGGCTAAAATTGAAAAAAATTATTGAATTTGGAATTAATTTTAAATTTAAGTCAGTTACTTTTTATTCTTCTTTTGTCTTTCAGCTTCATCCATTATGGCTTGCATTCTTCTTTGAAATCTGCTAGGAGGCTTTACAGGTTGGGATTTATTAAACTGAATTTGTTGTCTAATTTTATCTTCATCTAAAATATAATTCTTTATTGTAAACATAATAGCAATTGACAATAAATTTGAAATGAAATAATATAAACTTAAGCCACTAGAATAGTTATTAAAAAAAACCATCATCATTATAGGAGCAAAATATATCATATATTTCATCATCTTGGTCATGTCAGGCATACCTTCCTGAGGCTTGGGCTGAGAGGCCATTTGTTGACCCGTTGTCATCTTCATATAAAAGAAAATAGAAATAGAAGCTAAAATTGGAAATAAACTTACATGATCTCCGTAAAAAGGAATATAAAAACCTAAATCTAATATACTATCATAAGAAGATAAATCATCAGCCCATAAAAAACTTTTTTGCCTTAGATCAAAGGCAGAAGGGAAAAACATAAATAAGGCATAAAATACTGGAATTTGCAATAAACCAGGTAAACACCCGCTCATAGGGTTAGCACCAGCTTTTCTATAAAGGTTCATCATTTCTTGCTGTCTTTTCATTGCATTATCCTTAAACTTTTTATTGATTTCATTCAATTCAGGTCTTAGTATTTTCATTTTAGCTTGTGACAAATAAGATTTATACAGCAGAGGAGCTAGTGCTATTCTGACTATTATAGTCATTATTATTATAGCAATTCCAAAAGGAAAAATACCACTTAAAAAACTATATAGAGGTACAAAAACATTTTTATTTATATAGCCAAAAATACCCCATCCAAAATAAACACTGTCCTCTAATCCAACATTATAAGTTTTTAGTTGGGAATACTTACTAGGTCCAAAATAAAATTTTAATGAATTATCAAATTCACTATTATTATATTCAAAAGGAATCTTTGAAATATACCTTTTAGTATATAATGTATCTATACTGTTATCATGAACTTTATTCATTGATTGAAATTCAACATTTTTAAAAGGAGCACCTTTTGAAATTAATATTGAGCTAAAAAAATGTTGTTTATATGAAATCCAGTTAACATTTTGCTCTTCATCATCATCGTCTCCACCCTCAGATAAATAATCAATTTTATCGTCATCATAATAATATGTTAGATATGAATATCTATTTTCATAAGAAATACTTTTTGAGTTTCTAAATGCTTCCAATTCCCAGCTTAATTTATAATTTTTACTGGTATCTGATATTTGTTTTATTTCATTAGATTTTATTTCTAAATCAATCGTGAAATCGTCTAGATCTAAAGTGTATAAATACTCAATATAAACAACACTGTCAGAATCATTAGACAATTTCATAGATATTATCTTTTTTGAACCACTATCTTTAATCACAGGGGTAAATATTTGATCTTTAGTATTAAGCTTTTGACCATTCTTCAATGTAAACTCAAGATCAAAAATTGAATTATTAGAGTCAATTAGCTTTACATTATTATCAAGATAATTATAGTGATCCTTTAATTGAATAAACGAAATTTGACCACCTCTTGTAGAAAATTTTACAACAAAATTTTCTGCATCGACAGTTATCAAGTTCTCACCATTTTTTGAGTATGAATTAAAAGTAGCAACATCTAAATTTTTTTCTGAACTTAAAGTATCTAATGTTACTTCTGCAAAATCTAGAGATTTTTCAGGCAACGAATCTTGCACTTGTTCAACTAACTCATCATCAATAATTTCATTAACAGTTGGCTCTGGGTTTAAAAACAGAAACCACATAAAAATTAGACCTAAAAGAAATAGGCCAATTAATGAATTTATGTCAATTTTATTATCTTCCATCTACTTATTTTTATTGAAATTTTTGGCTGCATTAACAAAAGATACAAATAATGGATGAGGTAACGAAACTGTACTCTTATACTCAGGATGAAATTGAACTCCTAGAAACCATGGATGATTTTTTATTTCTATAACTTCTACCAAATTTGTATCCTTGTTTTTTCCTGATGCAATCAAACCTTTTACCTCAAACTTAGTTAAATATTTATTGTTGAATTCATACCTATGTCTATGACGTTCTTCAATTTTATTAGATTTATATATTGATTCACACAAAGTACCTTTTAGCAATGAACATTGCCATGATCCAAGTCTCATTGTACCACCCTTTTTAGAGATTTTTTTTTGATTTTCCATCAAATCAATAACTGGATTACTTGTTTTTGAATTTACTTCTGTAGAATTTGCATCATTAAGATTTAAAACATTTCTAGCAAATTCTATAACCGCCATTTGCATTCCATAACAAATTCCAAAAAAAGGAATATTATTTACTCTTACATATTTAATTGCTTCAATTTTGCCTTCAACTCCCCTCTCTCCAAAACCTGGAGCAACTAAAATTCCGTCATAAGATTTTAACTTATCATGAACATTCTCTGATTTAATAAATTCTGAATGCAAAGGATCAATTTCAACCCTAACTTCATTAATAGATCCTGCATGGATAAAGGATTCTAAGATAGATTTGTATGAGTCCTGAAGCTCTACATACTTTCCAATCAATGCAATTTTAACATAACCTTTTGGATTCTTATATTTTTTTAGGAAATTATTCCATGATTTTAGATCAGGTTTATTGTATTTGAGTTTTAGTTTTTTTAACACAACTTTATCTAAACATTCACGGAACATATAATTAGGAACATCATAAATAGTATTAACATCAACTGATTGGATTACGCAGTCAGAATTAACATTACAAAATCTAGCTAATTTTTCTTTTATCTCTTTATTTAGTTCATGTTCAGTTCTGCATACTAAAACATCAGCTTGTACACCACTTTCCATCAAAGTTTTTACACTATGCTGTGTTGGTTTAGTTTTTAATTCCTTTGCTGCCGACAAATATGGGATCAGCGTTAGGTGTATAACTATCAAATTATCCTCTCCCATCTCCCATTTTAGTTGTCTCAAGGCTTCTATATATGGCAATGATTCTATATCTCCAACCGTTCCGCCGATTTCAGTAATTATAATATCATACTCATTTTTAACTCCCAGAAATTTAATATTTTCTTTTATCTCATCAGTAATATGAGGAATAACTTGTACGGTCTTTCCAAGATATTTTCCTTGTCTTTCTTTACTAATAACACTTTGATAAATTTTTCCAGTTGTTATATTATTAGCTTGTGATGTTGGTACATTTAAAAATCTTTCATAGTGACCCAAATCAAGATCAGTTTCAGCTCCATCGTTGGTTACATAACATTCACCATGTTCGTAAGGATTTAAGGTGCCTGGATCGACATTAATATAGGGGTCTAATTTTTGAATTGTTATTCTATAACCTTGAGCTTGAAGAAGTTTAGCTAGCGAGGCTGCAATAATTCCCTTCCCAAGAGAGGAACTTACACCCCCAGTTACAAAAATATATTTAGTATTCAAAGACATTATGCGTTATAAACGCGAACAAATTTAATGAAATAAATTTCAAAGAAGGATAAATAATTATTGATTTTTTACTAATCAATTATCTCATTGATTTCCAAGTCTTCATGAATCATCATAAAAACGCCAATATTATCTATTGACCCTGAAGAACTTTTTTTATACTTAAACTTATTTTCAAAATATTTGGTTTCAATTTCATAAATATTTTTATTGTTTAGCTTACCATTACTAATCCTGAGTAATAAATCATAAACTAGGTCGTGAGCACGAAGTGAATATTTATTAGGAAAAGAATTGTATGTGCCAATAAATTTTTTTATAAACAACTGATCTCTAACCAAATCAATTTTTTTATTAGTCGAGGCATATTGAAATTTTAAATTTGATAAGAATTTGTTTGAAATATTTACTCCTTCAAACGCATTATTTTTGTTGGTAGAAACTAATACAATCTCAGTGGTATCATTAACAAATGAATTTAAGATACTTGTAACATTTGAGACAAAACCTTGATCTTTAGTTTCTAAGAAAACGATATTTTTTCCTTTAACAAATGTTGAGTCTAAATCTTCGTAGACTAATGTTTTTGTATCATCTCCAGCATCGTTTATAGTTGAAAAAAATTGTATAGATTCTGGGAAAATACTTTTGATTTTATTACTAATATCTAAAGTCTTTGAATCTGAAATAATATACTTTTTTGAAGGTAATGTATCTTTTTTAAGATGAGAAATAATTTTATTAAACATAATAGAATCGTTCGGAATAGTATTTATTATACTACTGTTGGTATTTTGTTTTTTTGCAAGGGGTCTAATGATTTTGGTATTACTATTTTTGGTTAGACTAACGAAATGATCAAATAAACTATTGGTTAGTGGACCAATAACAAAATCATATTCAGCAATATTGTTTTCTAAAACGATATTATCAATTTTTTGTTTATCTAAAGCACTGTCAAAAACATCCATTTCAATTTCAACACCAAGTTCTGAAAATGAAGCAACTGCAATTTCGGCACCAAATAAAAAATCTAAAGAAATATTTAATAGCTTATCATTTTCTATGATAGGAATTGATTTTTGAATTGAATCATAATCAAAATTTTCAAGTCTAAAGGGTAGTATTATTGCAAATTTCCTCTTACCCCTGTCAACAATATTTTCAGTTAATAATTTTTTATTTACTCTTATTATATCATTATATGATTGAGCTAAGGATGGAGCCCTAATTATTATACCTTTTTTTAGATTATTTGATAAGTTTGGATTTAAATTTTTTATTGAATTCTTTTTTAAACCTAATTTTTTTTCAAGGTCGTAAATTTCAATAGGCTTTAGTATTTCAAAATAATTTATATTCTTTTCTGAAAAACTTGATTCAATCTCTTTTTTATTAGGAACAGCAATTATTTGACCTATTTGAAGTACAGCACCCATATCAGAGTTAATTTCCTCCAAAAATTTAACAGAGACTCCATATTTATAAGCTATCCTCCATTTACCTTCCCTAGGTTTTACTTTATAATCTTTAAAATTATCAATAGGGTTTTGATTTTTTTTTGTGTTTATTGGTATTCTAATAGTATTATTTTTTCTTATTTTGATTTCTTCATTATAATTTAATATTAAATCTATATCAACTCCGTAAATATTAGATATTTCATCTAAGTTCTGTTTTCTCTTTATTCTATGCAGAATAAAACCATTCGTTTCATAATTTGACAATGAATCATCGAATAAAACTTTAATATTTGCACCTTTGAGAATTTTTGAACTTAAATCAGAAATGGAATAGTTAAATCTGTCATCTGTGTAATCTGAATTAAGAATAAAAAAATCATTTGGGGAAATATTATATTTTTTTAAAAAATCTGAAATGGATGTTTCAGATTCCAATTTTATTGTATCTATATTTTGTGAACTTAGTGTTAAGCCAAAATGAAAAAATAATATGAAAATTGACAATCTAAACATAAATTATTCCCATTCAATTGTTGCAGGTGGTTTTGAACTAATATCATAAACAACTCTGTTTACCCCTTTAACCCTATTTATAATCTTATTAGAAACATTTTGAAGAAATTTATAAGGTAAATCAACCCAATCAGCAGTCATTCCATCTGTGCTTTCAACAGCTCTTAAGGCAACACACTTTTCATATGTCCTCTCATCCCCCATTACACCGACACTTTTCACAGGAAGAAGCATTGCGCCAGCTTGCCAAATTTTTTCATACAAATTTGCTTCTTTTAATGCGGTTATGAATATGTGATCAACTTCCTGAAGCATTTCAACATTCTCTTTGTTTATATCCCCCAATATTCTGATGGCTAGTCCTGGGCCGGGAAAGGGGTGCCTTCCTAAAATATTTTTGTCTATGTTCAATGACTTACCAACTCTTCTTACCTCGTCCTTAAATAGAAGTTTTAAAGGCTCAA
>CESZ01064928.1_pt1 | contig 15876 bp, 14 predicted proteins | sample 531081 | NCBI WGS metagenome assembly CESZ01 (sample SAMEA2621260, study PRJEB7988) | marine metagenome | biome: marine biome (ENVO:00000447); feature: surface water layer (ENVO:00002042); material: "saline water (ENVO:00002010), including plankton (ENVO:xxxxxxxx)" | depth 5 m | reverse complement strand
AATGGACAAAGTAAAGTATCTAAACTAGTTGTTAGATAATTTATTAATCCAATAAATAAAGAATGCCAGATAATTTTTATCTGGCATTTTTTTTTGATTAAATTGTGATAATATTTTTAATTATAAAAAATGAATTTATTTCTAAAATCTTTTATTTCACTAATTATGCTTTCTTCATCTGGAAATCAAAATGTTAGTGAAACTAATAAAAAAGAGTTACGACCGAATATAATTTTCATTCTTTCAGATGATCATACAACTAATGCTATATCAGCATATGGAGGTATATACAAAGATTTAGCTCCCACTCCAAATATTGATAAAATTGCAAATGAGGGTGCATTATTAAAAAATGCGTTTGCAACAAATTCAATTTGTGGCCCAAGTAGAGCTTCAATACTAACTGGAACATATAGTCATATAAATGGATATTATAAAAATTATAAAGGAGGAGTTTTTAATAATAAGTTATGGACATTTCCTCAAGCATTGCAAAAATCAGGCTATAATACTGCCTTAGTTGGGAAATGGCATTTAGCATCAGAACCCGTTGGTTTTGATTATTATAAATATCATATTTCGAGAGGTCAACAAGGTTTTTACTGGGACCCGGTTTATAATGAAAATGGCAAAGAAATTAAAGAATTTGGATATGCAACAAATTTGACAACTGATTTTGCTCTTAAATGGTTAAATGAGAGAGATTCTAATAAACCATTCTGTTTACTTCTACAATTTAAGGCTCCTCACCGTGAATGGTCACCTGATAAAAAATATGAAGATCTGTGGGAAAATGAAGAACTCCCCTACCCAACCACTTTCAATGATAACTATAAAACAAGAAAGTTGACAGCTGGCAATACAGAAATGACTATGGACTATTTCTGTAGAGAAGACATGAAAATGTATCCACCAGATTCCCTTAGTAAAAAGGAGAAAAGAAAATGGCTTTCATATGGTTTCAATAGAGATGAAGTTGTTATACTTGACAGCACCATTTCATTGATTGAAAATAAAAAACTGAAATTTCAAACATATATAAAAGATTATTTAGCAACAATTAAATCTGTAGATGATAATATAGGTAGAGTTTTAGAGTATTTAGAAAAAACTAATTTAGACGACAATACTATAATTATTTATGCATCAGATCAAGGATTTTTTATTGGAGAACATGGATGGTTTGATAAAAGGTTTATGTATGAGGAATCTATCAGAATGCCGTTTGTTATTAAATATCCTGGTGTAATTGAACCAAATACAGTAAATAAAGATATAATTACAAATATTGATTTTGCTCCAACAATTTTAGAAATGTTAGGTATTAAAACTCCAGAACTTGTTCAAGGAAAAAGTTTCTATAGAAATTTGATTTCTAAAAAATCTAATAGTTGGAGGCAATCTATGTACTACCATTACTACGAATATCCGTTTTATCATCACGTTCAACCCCACTATGGTATAAGAAATAAAAGATATAAACTAATTCACTTTTATTTTGATATTGATGTTTGGGAGTTGTATGACCTTCATGAAGATCCTAATGAACTTAATAATCTGATATATTCAGTAAATCATCAAAAATTAATAAAAAAATTAAAAAGTGAATTATTTAGCTTGAAAAAATATTATGGTAATAACTTATCTTTAAGTGAAATGAAGAAAGTATCTATCACTGATTTTGGTGGATTAGAATCAAATAAAAAATAAAGATGAAAATATTAATTACAGGGGGATTAGGCTACATTGGCTCTCATACTGCAGTTGAATTATCTAAAAATTATAAAACTATAATTGTAGATAACCTCATAAATAGTGATATCTCAGTGTTAAAAGGAATTAATAATATTTCCTATTCAAAAATTACGTTTTATAAGCTAGATTTGATGAATAAAAATGAGGTCAAAGATTTATTCAATAAACATTCTGACATTAAAGGAATTATTCATTTCGCTGCATTAAAGTCAGTTAGTGAAAGTGTAAATGACCCTCTTTCCTATTATCAAAACAATATTTTTTCAATAATAAATTTATTAAATGAAATTAAAGAGAGAAAAATGAAAGTAAATTTTATTTTTAGCTCATCATGCACGGTATATGGTGAATCTGATATTTTACCAATAAAAGAAAGTAACCAAATTAAAAAAGCAAAATCACCATATGGAAATACAAAACAGGTCTGTGAAGAAATTATCTCTGATTTTTCAAAAATTTTTAAAGATTTTAGCTCAATATCTTTAAGGTATTTTAATCCCATTGGAGCTCATATTTCTGCTGAAATTGGAGAACTTCCATTAGGTGTACCTCAAAATTTAGTTCCATACATAACACAATCAGTTGCAGGTATAAGAGATAAATTAACCATTTTTGGAAATGACTACGAAACTCCTGACGGAACCTGTATTAGAGATTACATCCATGTTGTAGATTTAGCAAGAGCTCATATTTTTGCACTTAAATATCTTGAAAAAAATGATAAAATAATTAATGAGTTTTTTAATATTGGGACAGGAAGAGGAATTAGTGTTTTAGATATTGTTAAAACATTTGAAAAAGTAACTGGACAAAAAGTTAACTATGCAATCGGATCAAGAAGATATGGAGATGTAGCATCAGCCTACGCAGATAATAGTAAAGCTATTAAAAAACTTAATTGGAAACCTAAATTTTCTATTGATGAAGCTCTAATTTCAGCTTGGCAATGGGAAAAAAAATTGAGAGGTATTTAGTTTATTTATTTTGAAAGTATTAATTAAATCACCTGGTAGAGTTAATTTAATAGGAGAGCACACTGATTATAACGGTGGCTATGTTTTACCCTGCGCAATAAGCTTATATGTTAATCTAGAAATAATAGCTTGTAAAAATTTTTCTGAAGTAAAAACAGACTTAGGCTATTCAATGAGATTTAATATTAAAAGGGATTATATTAAAAGTAAAAATCAATGGGAAAACTATGTGTTGGGTGTTGTGAATGAATTAAAAAAAATTAAAAAAAATTTACTAAACTTTACATGTAATATTAAATCATCTTTACCTTCAGGATCAGGAATGAGCTCTTCATCTGCTTTAGTCTGCGGATTAATAAAAGGATTAAGCTTAATTAATAAGATAAAACTTAATAATGCAGAAATTATAGATCTTAGCAGGATTGTAGAGCATAAATATATAGGTGTGTTGGGAGGAATTATGGACCAATTTACAATATTAAATGCTAAGAAAAATTCAGCAATTCTTCTTAATTGTCAGGATTTTAAAAATAGATACATAAGAATAAATCTTAATGATTATAAACTACTGCTATTAGATAGCAATGTTAAGCATAATTTAGCAAATACTGAATATAATACAAGAGTTAAAGAATGTAAAAAAGCACTGGAGATTATAAATACTGAACTTAAAAAAAATTATAAAAATTTATCACAGATTTCTAAAGAAGATCTAGTTAAGTCAAGAGGCAAACTACCTAGTTTTCTTTATAATAGGGCTTTATTTGTTCTTAAAGAAAATCAAAGAACATTAAAATCTGCATACTTAATTGAAAATAGAAACTTAACTGATTTTGGCAAACTTATGTACCAATCACATGAAGGATTAAAAAATAAATATGAAGTAAGTTGCAAGGAACTGGACTTTTTAGTTGAAAAGACAAAAGATTATGGCGAAATTTTAGGTTCAAGGATGATGGGTGGAGGCTTTGGAGGATGTACTATAAATCTTATAAATTCAAGTTTAATTGATGAATTTATCAAAAAAATTCAACCAGAATATTTTTCTAAATTTGCAAAAGAATTAAATCCTATAATTACAAATATTGGAAATGGGATACAAGTACAAAAACTTTAAATTTAATTTATGACAAAGACTGTTAGCGAAGCGATAGAATATAGAAGATCTGTTAGAAAATATGAAGAAGTTGAAATTGATGAAAAAAAGGTAAGGAATTGTATTAAAAATGCGACTCTTGCACCAAATAGCAGTAATATGCAACTTTGGGAATTCTACCATATTACAGATAAAAATATTTTAAAAAAATTATCGAAGGCATGCTTTGATCAAAATGCAGCAAAAACAGCTGTTACCATGGTTGTTTTTGTTGTTAGAAGAGATAAATGGAGAGAACGTGCAAAACAAAATTTAAGCTTTCTTGAAAAAATATTTAATGAACAAGAAAGAAAAGGTATTGATGTTTCTAGAAGAAGAAAAGTTTCAAGAAGATACTATAAAAAATTTATGCCAACTATTTATACTGATTTCTTTGGTTTAGTGGGGTATTACAAAAAAATATTATCCTTTTTTATTGGCCTATTTAGACCAATTTATCGAGAGGTATTATTTTCTGATTTGAGAGTAGTAAGCCATAAAAGTACAGCATTAGCTGCACAAAATTTTATGCTAAGTATGTCTGAGGTTGGTTATGATACCTGCCCAATGGAAGGGTCGGATACAACCAGAGTTAAAAAAATATTAAAGCTACCAAGAAAGGTTGAAATTAATATGATTATTGCATGTGGGATTAGAACTGAAAAAGGCGTATACACTAAAAGATTTAGAGTTCCATTTGAAGAGGTTTACAAAAAAATTTAAAAATAAATATATTATTATGAAAATAAAATCTACAAGCTTAATTATATTATTGTTTTCAGTTATTTTTTGTCATGGACAGCAAAAAGAATTGACATTAGCTTCAAATTCAATCCAAATATCAGAACTTAAAGATAAATTATATAAGTTCTCATCAGACAAGTTTGAAGGAAGAGGTACGCCTAGCAAAGGGCAACAACTAGCTGTAGAATATTTGGCTGATCATTATAAAAAATTAGAAATAGAAAGTATTAAAAACGAAACTTATTTTCAAGCTGTTCCTCTACAATTTGAGGATAAACCCGAGATAAGTGTAATTATTTCAGAAAAGAAATTTGACTATTACATTGATTATGTATCATACTCAAATGGCAATGATGGTAATTATAAGTCAAAAGATATGATTTACATGGGTTATGGTATTGACGATCCAAAATATAGTGACTATAAAAATACAGATATTCATGGAAAAGTTGTTGTCATTTCAGCAGGGGAACCTTTAAATGAAGAAAATGAATATTTTATAAATGGAAATGAAAAATCAAAGTGGTCAAATAGGAGAATGGAAATTGATCTTAAAAAAAATATTGCTAAAAATAAAGGTGCCTTAGCACTTATTATTGTTGATGAATATCTTTTTAGAGACAATATGTATGATCTTAGATATAGTGATTTGGGATTAGGAGAAAAAAGAATGGCTTTGGGAAATAATGAGGAAAATAATTTCCAAGTATTACTATTTTCTAAACGTCATGAGGATTTCTTATTTAAAAAGAATTTAAAGTTTTCAATGAATTTTAAAAAAAATGTCCAGAAATTTACTGCTGACAATGTTGCCGCATATATTAAAGGTTCAAAATTCCCAAACGAATATATAATTTTGACTGCACACCTAGATCATGTTGGAATTCAAAACGGTGAAATTTATAATGGAGCAGATGATGATGGATCAGGGACAGTAGCGATGCTAGAAATTGCAGAAGCTTTTGCTTTAGCTAAAAAGCAAGGTTATGGCCCCAAAAGATCAATTGTTTTTTTACATGTAACTGCAGAAGAAAGAGGTTTGTTAGGCTCTCAATATTATGCAGATTATGAGCCCCTAGTTCCCTTAAAACAAACCGTTGCTAATTTAAATATGGACATGATGGGAAGAGCTGACCCAAAGAGGGGAATTAAAAATTTAAACTATGTGTATATTATTGGCTCAGATATTCTCTCTGAAGACCTGCATGATATAAATATTAATGCTAACAATTATACAAATTTAGAACTAGATTTTAGATTTAACGATATTAATGACCCTAATCAATTTTATTACAGATCTGATCATTATCATTTTGTTAAGAATAATATACCTGCAATTTTTTACTTTAGTGGAGTTCATGAGGACTACCATCAACCTACTGATACTGCAGAAAAGATTCTTTATGATGTATATTCAAAAAGAGTAAAATTAATTTTCCATACTGCTTGGGGTCTGGCAAATAGAGAGGAAAGAATTAAACTTAATAACTAAATTCTATAAAATCATAAGTTTAATGTTTAATTGTAATAAAATAAGTTATTGTTGCGGAGATTAACGCAGTGATTGCAAAAATCATAAAATTTGCTGAAATTCCTATCCCATAGGATATGAAAATACCTGCCATATATGGCGCTAAAATAGCACCTAGTCTTCCTATGCCTATACCCCAACCAATTCCGGTAGTTCTAAAATTACCAGGATATATTCTGGCGGCAATAGAGTATAAGCCGACAAAACCTCCTTGTATAGTAAATCCTAAAAATGCAAAACCAATAAAAATTAAATCAGATGATAAGAAAAATTCGATTTGTGACATTATAAAACTAGTTATAACTAAGAAAGATAATATAGTTTTCTTTAGCCCAAACTTTGAAGAAATATAACCTTGAGTAACTATACCAAAAAAAGCGCCAAGATTAAATACTGTTCCAGCACTAATGCCAAGGGATAATGACGTACTGTACTCCGAAACTAACTTAGGAATCCAACTTAATAAAAAATATAAACAACCAAAAGAAAAAAAGAATGCTATCCATAACTTAAATGTTTGATTTAAATATTTTTTTGAAAATAAGTTTAAAATAGAAATCTCATGATTTGTATTTTGAGAATCAGAAAATTTATAATTCTTATTGTAATTTAATTTAACAAGTATCTTATTAATCTTTATTAGAGAATTTGTGGAATGATTTCTTTTTAGGAAGACTAATGATTCAGACATGTATAAATAAACAATAGGTATAAAGATTAATGAAAACGCACCAAAAATTAAATAAACCAACTCCCAAGAATAATTTATCAAAATAATATTTGAAAGGTAGCCAGAAAGAATAGCTCCGACTGGGTATCCAGCTAGGACAAAACTTATCCAAAAGTCCTTAGACTTTTCGGGTGTATATTCCGAAACAATTGAAGTTGTTGTTGCTAGCATTGATCCAATTCCAATACCACTAAAAAATCTCAGAATTATTAAATGAATTAGATTAGTTGAAAATCCGGTTAAGAAAACTCCTAATGTAATAATCATAGTACTGATTATAATTATTTTTTTTCTACCGATATTATCTGCAAAAGGAGCTAATAACAAAGCACCAACAGCCATTCCAATAAGACCTGAACTGAAAATAATTCCCAAGTTATCATCCGACATTTCCATTGCGGATTGAATAACCGGTCCAGTATATGAAATTACTGATACATCAATGCCGTCTATAACATTCAAAAGAAAACATATGATAATAATTACATACTGGTGAAAACTAATTTTCGAAGTATCAATATGATATTTAATTAAATCCAAGATATATAAAAAAGGAAATGAATTTAAAATATTTGTGATTAAAAAAACCCCCAATTATCTGAGGGTTTATTAATAAGTTTTAAAATTATTTACTTTGATGATTTTTTTACCATCTCGTTAGTATTGTTTGCAATGTCCACTAAAGCAGTCAAACTTTCCGCGAAAAAATTAGAAAATAATAAAAGGAAATAACCAAAAAGTGGATAAATTATTAATGTAAATATTCCATATTCATAAGTTGGACCATATCCTCCATTAATTAAATCAGCTAATAAAATTATCGGGAATAGAAATAAAGTAACAGCGACACATTCTCCAAAAAACTTAATCCAATCTGCAACAGCGGGAATTACAAAGTATTTTTTACCCCTAACAATTTCGAGAAATTTATAACCTCTATTCCATCCAATTCTAATTATCATAAATGTCCAGATAACTAAAAAAATTAATCCGAGCAATATTTCTATTGATTCTCTATATTTCATAGTATCCAGAAATATAAATATTACATAACCGGGAAAAGCGATAGAAGGAACATAGAAGCCAAGAATCTGAAAAGCTTTCATTAGTTTTTCAGGTGATCTATTCCAATCCAAGTATAGTTTAACAAAATTATCTATTTTTTCCATATTTAATCAAGGTTAGTTATTAATAAATTTAAAAATATAAAAAAACCCTCTATATTTCGAGGGTTTTTTAAAAACTTATTATTTAATAAAAATTATATATCTAGTATAGACATAAGAGATTTATTTAATTTTTGAACAATTTCAGAAAGTCTTATTAATTGTTCACTTGAACAATTTTCAGTGCTAGCAGTCTGAAATTCGGCTGCTTTAGAAGCAAGTTTTGTATAATTATTCATAATTGACATGTTAGTAGGGTCTTCTTTATACTTCTTGTATATAGCTATATACTCAACTATAAATTCCTCATAATTTTTCAAAAACTTTTCACAAGAATCATCATAGGTAAATTGATTTTCAATATCGTAATTAATAATGTTTTGTTCGTTTTTTTGTTCGCTATAACTAAAAGTAAAAAAGAAAACAAGTAATAGAGTAAATATAAATTTGATTTTTTTCATTGTTATTTAATTTTATTAATAATATAAACTTAGAAAAACCCCCTCAATTTATCAAGGGTTTAATCTTGGGTGGAAGACCGGATTCGAACCGGCGACCTCCTGAACCACAATCAGGCGTTCTAACCAACTGAACTACAACCACCATTATATGAGTGTGCAAATTTAATTTTTTTGCATATCTCATCAAAAAAGAAATCTAAATTATTTTAATTACACATAAAAAAAATTATTTATCTGATTCAGATTCAATTTTTTTCATACATTTTGCACTTAATTTTAATCCCCATTCTCTTCCGTATTCAAATCCTCTCCTATCAAGATCTTCTAAAGAAGACCATTTATTCATAGATTCCTCTAACATACAATCAGTAAAATCATTTGCCATTTCTTTAGAAATATGTCCCGGAACTGACTGTTTTATTGCATTTTTAAATATAGTCTTATCTGAATTACTCCATCCATCATTGCCCCCACAAGACAATAAAAAAAATCCAGTAATAATTGATAATAATAATTTTTTCATAATAATATTCGTTTGTATATTTTTAAATTACAAATTTAAGTACAATTAATTATTTTAACAGCGAGATATTTTCAATTAATGGGAGCCTTGCTGCAATAAATCCTTCAGCATATTTTACGCCTGTTAATCTACCAAGGTCACGAGACCTATATTCAATACTGTCTAAGAAGTTTTTTGTAGAAATTGGGGTATCATGAACAGTTTCATTTCCATCGTAAAACTGAGATTTAAATGCTTTAACAGCACTGATTTTTTTATTAAAAAAATCACTAATATCAACAACAAAATCGGGGTCTAAATTTTTCCATTGTATATAGTGATAAATATTTGTAGGTCTCCACGGATTTTGGTCTACCCCATCAAGATTAGTTTTAATTTTTTTTAAACCACTCAAAAAACACGAATCGACAACTAACTTAGCTCCTTTGGGATGATCAATATGTCTATCATCAATCGCATTACAAAGAATTAACCTGGGTCTGTATTTTCTAATTATCTTAATTAGCTTTAGTTGATGATCTAAATCATTTTTAAAAAACCCGTCTTTAAATTCTAAATTTTCTCTAAAAGAAACATTTAAAACTTTAGTTGCAACTTTTGCTTCCTTTGCTCTAATTTCAGGATTTCCTCTTGTACCAAGCTCTCCCCTAGTTAAATCAATTATACCAACTTTTTTACCATTAGAAATTTCTTTTGCAATAGTTCCTGCACATCCTAATTCAACATCATCTGGGTGAGCGCCAATAGCAAGAATATCAATATTAAAATCAGTCATCATTTGCATTTTTTTATAGCTTGTTCAAAATCAAAAACTATGTCAGGAAAATCTTCAATGCCAACTGAAAACCTTATTAAATTATTTGTAATACCCTGTGTTAACCTGTCCTCAAGAGATAATAGATAATGTGAGGTTTCTGCTGGGGATAACATTGTACTTTCAACACCTGCAAAGCTCATTGAAGGATTAATCATATTTAATGATTTTAAAAATAATTTAGGATCAATTTTTTTATTCAATTCAAACGAGATTACAGCTCCAAAACCATCCATTTGCTTTTTTGCAATACTATGGCCAGGATGAGATGACAAGCCTGGATAATATAATTTATCTATAGAATTACAACCATTTAAATAATTCGCTAATTGTATTGCATTTTTTTGCTGAGCATAGAATCTTACTGAAAGTGTTTTCATACTTCTTTCAAGTAACCATGCTGTATAATCACTTAGGCTTCCGCCAATATTTTTAGAAAGATTCCATATTATATCTTTATGTTCAGTAGATGATGCAATTGCCCCGGCACATATATCGCTATGACCACCAAAGTATTTTGTTGCACTTTGAATAACAATATCAATTCCCAATAAATGAGGCTTTTGTATCAATGGTGTCGCAAAAGTATTATCGATAAATGAAATTAGATTATTAGCCTTTGCTAAATTTGCAACCTTCTTTATATCAATTATCTTCAAAAGAGGGTTTGATGGTGTTTCTATATATATAGCTTTGGTATTTTTTTTTATTTTTTTTTCAAAATGATCTATGTCAATTCCCTCAGTAAAAGAATATTCAATACCATATCTAATAAATTGAGCTTCAACTAAATTTCTTGTTCCACCATATATATCATTCTGAAATATAATATGATCACCTGAATTTAAAAAAGCAAGAAGAGACGTACTTACAGCAGCCATCCCTGATCCGAAAATCATGGCATCTTCAGATCCTTCGAGTGCAGCAATTTTTTTAGATAAAAACTCTTGATTTGGAGTAGAACTATATCTTGGATACCTATCAATATCTTTATCAATATATTCATAAGATGTACCAGTGTAAATAGGAGAAACAGAACTTCCAAATTGTTCATCTTTTACAGTACCTACATGAGTGCATATGGTATTTACCCCTTTATGTTTATGAATATCAGACATGAATTGTCTAATTTAACGATTATTTTTTAGATATTTTTTATAATTAGGATAAGCTGCAAGAGATAAAATTAAAATTATAATCAATGTAACAGCAATAAAAAGAAAGCTAATTTCCTGATCATCTTTTGCATAGGAATGAAGACCTGCTAGATAAAAATTAACACCAAAATATGTCATAATGATAGAGCCAAAAGACAATATAGATGCTACACTAAATGCGAAGTTACTTTTAAGACCCGGAATTAAACGCATATGTATCACGAAAGCATAAATAATTATACTTATTAATGCCCAGGTTTCTTTTGGATCCCAACCCCAATACCTGCCCCAACTTTCATTTGCCCACATACCACCTAAGAAATTACCAATGGTTAACATTACCAGGCCAATAGTCATTGACATTTCATTAATCAATACAAGTTCCTTGATATTGATATTTAAAATTTGTTTATTTTTTTTATTAATAAGTAGCATTAAAAATAGGGAAACCAGACCAAGAATCATACTTATTGTAAATGGTCCGTAACTACCAACAATTACCGCAACATGAACCATTAACCAATAGCTATCTAAAACGGGAACAAGATTGGCAATTGCCGGATCCATCCAACTCCAATGCGCAATCATTAAAATCATTGATGTTACAAAGGTCGTAGATGCTAGGGTTAGATCACTTTTTCTTCCAAAATAAATTCCAAATAACAACGTGGCCCAAGCAACATAAATCATCGACTCATAACCATCGCTCCATGGTGCATGACCAGAAATATACCATCTTGAGATAAGTCCTAAAGCATGAACAGAAAAAAGAATATAAATTGAATATTTTGAAAATAAAATGACCTTTGTGATAAACCTATTTCTTTTAAAGATCTGAATAATTAACACAATAAATAAAACAGTACTACCATATAAATACCAACTAAATAAACTTTTGAAGATATCATATTTATTGTATAAAATTTCTGCTTCAAGCCTATTTACTGGAAGTTCTATATTAAGAAAACTTAATTTTTCATATAGAGGTTCAGTAACTTCAGATCCATACTGAAGCTGAGTTTTTGTTATTGCTAACAATATATCATCAGCTTTCTTATAATAACTTATATCTCCATTTTCATTTTGGGTTTTATTAGATAAATCTTTATTAAATTCTTGATTAGATTTTTCAAGTGTTTTTCCTTCATTCAAAAAGTACAAATAAGTTTTAAAACCAGTATTAATGAAATTTGCATATAAGGAATCAACTAATATCACTTCATTAGACCTTCCTTCAGTAGGAGATATCCATTCATTGTTTTCATCTCCTGGAATTGGAAATATTTTGAGAGTTGTACCGTTAACAGCATTATACAATAAATTGACACGCTGGTCAGTTTCTCTGAACACTTTTTGAAAAGCATTTGGAACAGCAGCTTTGTATGCATCTTCTAGAAATGGAGCTAGTTTATATTCACCATTCATATTAAAAAAATCTTCTAATCTTGCATATTTGACTCCTTCTTCATCTCTAGGAAAATGGTGTGATTTAGCTTGTTCAACTGCGTAATCTCTTGAATCCCTGTCTTCAAATAACACTTCTTCTTTTGTAATTAAATCTTGGGCATAATATCTGTCATTTAAACCAATAATAGTTCTTAATGAATCAGCTTTTCTGCTTTTTAAATTAATCAATGGGACACTGTACCACAAGAGAGGACTCTCTTGCATTGAAAGATATACCTGATTTGCATCAAATTCTTTGTAATGATCTTTTTTACTTAATTTTCTCAGAAGTTCAGAAGAATATGTATTAATTGGCATCATTCGTCCACCTAGGTCTTGGATAACTAATCTTCCAAACTTATCCGCCTGCTGTTTTGAAGCAATATTTTTTGATAAAATAGAATCAATAATTTCTGTATCTGATTTTGAAATACTATGCACTCCAAATCCTTGAGAATTTGCTGAAAAAGACAAGAAAATTAAAATTATAGCTAATAATTTCTTTTTGTTAGTTCTAGCAACCTCAAGTTGTTTTTTTAAGGAATCGAATCTAGTAAATCTTGCAAAGAGAATAACAACTAAGCTAATATATAACAGTATGTAGCCAAAATATGTTAGTGTAGTTCCCCAAAAATCGTGATTGACAGACAAAATTGTGCCTTTCTCATCAGGGTCAAAAGATGCTTGAAAAAATCTGTAACCTTTATAGTTTAATATATTATTCATATAAATTTTGTAATCAAAAGTTTCTTCACCATTAACAGTTACTTCACTTGCAAAAGATGAATAACTATTTTCTGTTCCAGGATACTTTTCAGCAATAAAGTCATTCAACTTAATCTCAAAAGGCAACTCATATACCTTTGACCCATATCTTATTGTGAAATCTTGATCACCTACTCTAAAAGTTTTAAAAGGATTATTTACCCCTTTTCCTCCGATTACCCTAACAACTTTTGATTCCTTTGGGGTTGATATTAATAATTCAACACCGTCCTGATCTGATTTAAGAATTTCCGCTTTTTTTACAATATCAAAAACCCCTTTAATCACAGGCTTTGGAAAAACAACCTGTTGGCCGTTAATGATATACCTAGATCTAAGATTTAGAGGTTCATTTGAATCTTTACTAAGAAACCCTTGATTCATTGTAGCCATTACTAAATATTCCCCATCATAAGGTGAATTAATAAATAAATTATCATTTTCATCAAAGGTTATATTAACTGCTCCTTGAATGTAGTTATTTAGAGTATAAAGAGTTCCATGAATATTTTCAGTTGATCCTTCTTTCAAAAAGTGATTATGAGGCATACCTCCGGCCGATTCAACAATTTTTAAAAAATATTCCCCATTATCATCAAAAACAATATCTTCTTCAGCACCATAAATAAAATCGGTTAGTTTGATTGAAATTGGTGTATCACCATACTCAGTATTAATATTGAACTTATTATTCATTCTAGGGGAAAAATCTACTACTTCTTCAAATGGCCTTCTCATAAGCTGACCATTTACTTCATAATCACCGTCTATGTTAATAATCAAATAGGTTTTTTCAGATAAAAATGAATTTTCAGTAGCACCTTCACGAATACTCATAACACCCTCATGACTAATATATCTTGTTACACCGGCGCCAACTAAAATAAAAATCCACGATAGATGTAAAACTAAAACAGGCCATTTCCTTCTATTTAAAAGATTATATTTAAAAATATTTCCTGTAAAATTTATTACAAAGAGGACCATAATCAACTCAAACCACCAGGCATTATAAATATAGGTTCTTGTAAGTGGAGTTGGTGAAGTATCTTGACCAGCATCAAGAAAAGTTCCAACAGCCATGGCAACTGCAAACACGATAAATAAGATACCTGTTAGTCTATTAGAAAATAATATTTTTTTAATAATATTCATTGAGGTTTAAGTGGGTTACAAATTTAATACCATTTTAGATTATTTTTTTACTAATTATATTATTTATTTTGTAATTTTTTAATATCAAATTTATTTATGAAAAAAGTAACAGTTATTGGATCTGGAAATGTTGGGTTTCATTTAATAAATTTATTCCAAAATTCAAAAAAAATACAATTACATGAATGGTACTCAAGATCATTAGTTAACAATAAAAGAGTTAATATTATAAACGAAATAAAAAATCTCAATGATGCAGATATATATATAATTTGCGTTAATGACAATATGATCGAAAGAATTAGTAATAATCTACCATTTAAGGATAAACTTGTATTGCACACTTCAGGTAGTTTAAGTTATGATAAAATTGATTCAAAAAATAGAAGAGGAGTATTTTATCCCCTCCAAACTTTTTCAAAATCTCTTGATTTAAATTATTCAGAAATACCCATTTGTATCGAAGCTGAATTCAAATATGATCTTGAAATAGTCAAAAAATTATCCAAGGATATTGGTTGCAAATTTTATCAAATGGATTTTAATCAAAGAAAAACCTTACACCTAGCGGCAATAATTGCAAATAATTTTACAAATTTTTTGATAGGTATTTCTAAAGAGCTGGTTGAATCTGAAAAAATAGATTTTAATATTTTAAAACCTCTAATTAAAGAAACATTTAATAAAATTCATAAATTAGACCCTATTGAAGCACAAACTGGTCCGGCAAGAAGGCATGATTTAAATATTTTAAAAGTGCATCAAAATATGATTAAAGATAAAAATCATAAAAGATTATATAAACTGGTTAGTGATATGATTATTAATAAATATGGAAATAAACTATAAAAAAAATCTAAAAAATATAAAAGCATTCATATTTGATGTTGATGGTGTGTTGACAGATGGTAAACTTTTGATTAGTGAAAAAGCAGAGCTTCTAAGATCAATGAATGTAAAAGATGGTTTTGCTATGAAATTTGCTATTGATAATGGTTTTAAAATTGGTATTATCTCTGGAGGAACAAATAAAGCTGTTAAAACAAGATTAATTAATTTGGGAATTGAAGAAATTCATTTAAGTTCTCATAAAAAAATAGTACCCTTCAATAACTTTGTAAATAAATATAATTTAAAGCCTGAGAATATCCTTGTTATGGGTGATGATATACCTGATGTTCCAATCATCGAAGCTGCGGGAATTGGATGCTGCCCTCAAGATGCAGTTCCAGAGGTAAAAGCCATTTCTGACTATATTTCTCAAAAAAACGGAGGAAAAGGATGTGTTAGGGATGTTATTGAGCAAGTAATGAAAATTCAAAATAAATGGATTTAAAAAATATCAAATGGAGTAAAAAATATACAATTTTACTTTTTATCAACTTTATCTACTTTTTAATTTTCTATTTTATAACCATAAGTTATTAGTGATGCATAATTTAGATTGGTTTGTACTAATTTTTACTCTGCTGATCATTGTTGTTTATGGAACCATAAAAACCAGTGGTGCAAAAACTGGT